>Ga0209415_10003767_pt1 | contig 28140 bp, 24 predicted proteins | sample PeaSoiSIISIP2007_FD_187696 | JGI IMG/M metagenome (GOLD analysis project Ga0209415, IMG submission 187696) | Peat soil microbial communities from Weissenstadt, Germany - SII-SIP-2007 (SPAdes) (version 2) | ecosystem: Environmental > Terrestrial > Soil > Wetlands > Peat | place: Germany... | reverse complement strand
AAGATCTCCTGCATCTGCACCACCTGGCCTTCCATGCCGGTGATCTCGGTGACGCTGGTCAGGCGGCGCTTGCCGTCCGACAGACGCATCACCTGCACGATGAGCCCGACGGCCGAGGCGATCTGACCGCGGATGGCGTCGGGCGAGAGCGCCATGCCGCCCATGGCGACCATCTGCTCCAGGCGGGTGATGGCGTCGCGGGGCGCGTTGGCGTGAATGGTGGCCATCGAGCCCTCGTGGCCGGTGTTCATGGCCTGCAGCATGTCGAAGGCTTCCTCGCCGCGCACTTCGCCCAGGATCACCCGGTCGGGGCGCATGCGAAGCGCGTTCTTCACCAGCTCCCGCTGGCGGATCTCGCCCCGCCCCTCGATGTTCGGGGGCCTCGTTTCCATGCGCACCACGTGCGGCTGTTGCAGCTGCAGCTCGGCGGCGTCCTCGATGGTGATCAGCCGCTCCTTGTGCTCGATGGCGCCGGAGAGCGCGTTCAGGAGCGTCGTCTTGCCCGAGCCGGTGCCGCCGGAGATGACGGTGGAGACGCGGCTCTTGATCGCGCCGTGCAGGAACTCGGCGACGCAGGCCGGCATGGCGCCGACGGTCACCAGCCGCTGCAGGTCGTAGGGCTTCTTGGTGAACTTGCGGATCGAGACGCAGGCGCCGTCGATCGCGATCGGCGCGATGGCGGCGTTGACGCGGCTGCCGTCCGGCAGGCGCGCGTCGACCATCGGCGAGCTCTCGTCGATGCGCCGGCCGACGGCGGAGACGATGCGGTTGATGATGCGCAGCAGGTGGTCGTTGTCGCGGAACCGGACCGGCGTCAGCTCGAGCTCGCCGTGGCGCTCGATGAACACGCGGAACGGGCCGTTGATCAGGATGTCGGCGATCGAGTCGTCCTGCAGCAGGGGCTCGATGGGGCCGAGGCCCACCATCTCGTCGAAGACGTTGGCGCCCAGCTGTTCCAGCTCCGCGCCGTTCAGCGGCAGCCGCTCCTCGCGGGCGAAGTCGCCGACCAGCTTGCGCACCTGACGGCGCATCTCCTTCTCGTCCAGCTTGTCGAGCTTGGAGAGGTCGATCTCGTCGATCAGCCGCGCGTGCAGCTTCAGGCGCGCGTCGAGCAGGCCGTCGTCGCGGAAGAAGGCGGCGTCGGCCGGCTGCTTTTCCCTCGGCGCCTCAGGCGCGGCGGGCGGCCGCGACAGCGCGGCCGGGACGATCGGCGCGGCGTCTGCGTCTGGCGCGGGCGCCGGATCCGGCGCGGCCGGCGGCGCCGGCTCGGGCGGCGGCGGGGTGGTCTGGATAACCGGCGGCGCGGTGCGGGCGGTGAAGCGGCTCATGTCAGGCGGCCTTCCGCGCCGGTCCGCCGGCGCCGGCGATCAGCTGCTCGACGATGGTCACCACGTCCTTGACGATCTTCGAGCGCGGTCGGTGCTGGCTGATCGGGCCGCCGAGGTTCGCCGAACAGGCGGCCGCCTCCCAATCGGAGGTGACGATGCCGTCGACGCGGCGGCCCAGCGCCTTCTCCGCTTCGGCGCGCGAGGGGGCGGGGCCGAACATGCGGCTCGCCATGCGGTTCAGGATCACGCGCGGGTGCGCCCGATCCGGCAGCTCGGTCTCGATCTCGCCGGTCAGCGCCCGCGCGGCGAGCAGCGCCGGCACGGTCAGCTCCGAAACCACCAGGATCTCGTTCGACCCGGCCAGGAGGTCCATCGTCCACGGCTGCCGGCCGCGCGGCAGGTCGACCAGGATCCAGTCGTAGGCCTGACAGGCGACCTCCAGCAGCCGCAAGACGGCGCTCGGCGCGACCTTCGCAAAGCCATGCGGGTCGCGCGGGCAGGCGAACAGGTCGAACCCGCCGCCGACGCGCAGCGAAAAGGCGTCGAGCAGCGCCTGGTCGATACGCTCGGGCGCCGCGGAAGCGTCGGCCAGATGCATGTTGGCCGCCGCGCCGAGGTAGGCGCTGGCCGCGCCGTCGGCGAGGTTCAGGTCGATCAGGGCGACGCGGTCGCCCAACGTGCGGCCGGCCAACGTGGTGGCGACTTCGATGGTCAGAGTCGTTCCGCCGGCGCCGCCAACGGCGCTCAGGATGCTCCAGCACTGGGCCTGCGGGGCCGTCTCCAGCACCGCCGCGCCATCGGCGAGCAGCGCCGCAGCGCAGCGGGCGAGGTCGGAGGTCGTGGTCGGGTGGTCGAGGACGTCGGAGCTGCGCAACTTCAGAAGCGCGCGCGCGAGGCTGATCGGCAGGTGTGAGCCGACCAGGATGGCGGCCGGCTGTGGCGAGGTCTGCGCCAGCGCGCCAATCAGGCTGGCGAGTTTGGCCGGGTCGCCCGTCGTGGTGTCGATGACGACGAGATCGGCCGGCGCCGGCAGGCGGGCGGCTCCGTCGAAGGCGTCGACGTTCGCGGCGTCGATCTGCGCGCCGGCGAGCGCCTGTTCGACGACGCCGGCCAGGCGCTGGCCGACGACCAGAACGCGCCGTTGGCTGAAGGCGACTGAGCTCATGGGCGCTTCACCAGCGCTCGGCTTTGGGCGCGGGCCCGGCCTTCTGGTCCGCGCCGTTCAGGATCAGGTCGATGGTGCTGGGCTCATGCGTCTCGGTCAGCGGATTGGGCAGGCTGTCGGCGTTCGCCGCCGGCGACGTCAGCCGGGGGGTCACGATGATGATCAGCTCGGTCTGGTGATGCTGCCACTGGGTCGAGCGGAACAGCAGCCCGAGCACCGGCAGGTTCACCAGGCCGGGCACCTGGTGGACGGTGTTGTCGTATTCCTGCTGGAACAGGCCGGCGATCGCGAAGCTCTGCCCGTCGCGGAGCTCCACCGTGGTCGAGGCCTTCGATTCGGTGAGCGCCGGCATGGTGAAGCCGTTGATGGTCACGGCGTTCGCCTGGTCGAGCGCGCTCACGTCCGGCACGACCTGCAGCTTGATCTCGCCGTTGTCCTCGATGGTCGGCGTCACCGTCAGCTTCACGCCATAGGGCTGGAACTGGATGCTTGTGCCCGTCAGGCCATTCGGCACGGGGTAGGGAATCTGGCCGCCGGCGAGGAAGCTCGCCTCCTCGCCGGACATGGCCATCAGGTTCGGCCGCGCCAGCGTGCGGATCACGCCCTTCTGCTCGAGCGCGGCCAGCTGGGCTTCGAACGAATAGGCCCCAACCCGGCCGCTCGCCTGGATCGGCGCCTGGGTGGCGAGCGTCGTGCCCGGGTTCAGATTGAAGCCCACGTTGCCGGGGCCGCTGACGTTCAGATTGAAGCCAAGGTCGTTCAGCGAGTTGCGGCTCGCCTCGATGAAACGGACCTCGACCATGATCTGCTGGTTGTTGGCGACGGCGACCGTCGAGGTCACGTCCTTCGGCGCATAGCGCTCGGCGATGTCCTTCGCGTGCTCGGCGGCGCCGGTCGAGGAGGCCGTTCCGCTCAAGAGAATGCCGCCGGCGAAGTTGGAAGCGGTGATGTGCTCGCCCGGCAAGGCGGCGGCGAGGTCGGCCTGCAGTGAATCGATGTCCAGGCCGACGCGCACGTCGATCACCTGCGCCAGGTGATGCTGCTCGTCGTAAATAAGCAGATTGGTTACACCCAGCGCCTTGCCGCGAATATAGAAGCTATGATCGGTGGTCGCGACCAGTTGGGCGGTGTCGGGTTGGGCGACGACGATCTGGCTGAACGGATAGTCGAGGCGGAAGGCCGCCGACTTGTCCTTCGGCACTTCGATCGTGCGCATGGCCGCGTCCTGCGCCCCATCGAGGGCGAGCGCGGGCGCCGGGTGCAGCGCGACGAGCGCCAGCGCCGAACCGGCGGCCAGGATGAACCGGCGAGCGGCGTTGGAGGGAATTGAGCCACGCATGGGCTTTAGAACCTCGCTCTCTCGTTCGGCACCGTGACGGACATCGAGGCGTCGCCGCTCACGACCGTCACGGAGGCGGTCCGGTCGATGGTCGGCGCTCGCGCCGCGCGGCTGCGAGCCAATCTCGGCCCGGGGGGCGCCGGTGCCACGTATCGGCGGGGGTCGTCGAGCATGAAGTGGGACAGCGGCTCGATTTCGGAGGAGCCCGGTCGGCGGAGCGCCAGGCTCAGCGTGCCGCCGCCCTGGCCGGCCAGCGCCAGCTTCTCGGCGTCTTCCATCGACACCTCGAGCGTCGCGGTCGAGGGGATGGCGGGCTGGGTCGACGTCGGGTTGGCGTTCAGGTCGATGCCAAGCACGCGCACGCTCTGGATCAGCACCGTGGTGCCGACGAGCTTGTAGTTCCAGCTATCCTTGGTCGCCGGCGGCTGCGGCAGCTCGCGCGAGTAGAGGACGTCGACGCGGTCGCCGGGCAGGATGTGGCCGCCGCCGGCGGTCGCCGCCGTGACGCCGATCGTGTAGGCGCGCATGTTCGGCGCGACCAGGGCGGCCAACGTCTCCCGCTCGCCAGGGCCGGTCAGCTTGGAGGTCAGCACCGGCTCCTGCGCGGCCATCGCCTGCAGCGCGACGGGCGGGCCGGCGTCCTGGTTCAGCAGCTGGCCGACGTTGGCGTAGGCGCCCTGGGGCCGGTCCTCGGGCGGGATCTTGACCACCTTCAGGTAATGGCTGTCGAGCTTGGCGCCCCAGGGGATCGGCACGGCGGCCACGACCACGGGCACGTTTTCGATCGGCATGGCGGCCTGCGCCTGGGCCGTGTGGGGCGCATGGTTCGGCAGCCAGAGGCGGGCGATCAGCAACGCGCCGATGGCCAGCACCGCCGAAGCGACGATACTGATGATGGTCCCCAGCCGCATCTGCTGCCCTCGAAAAACCGTGACGCCCCACCCCAGAGTTGCGCGGGGTCGTCGCGGTTATGCGATGGCAGCTCTTGCGTTGTCGTTAATCGTCACAGTAAACGCTCGTAAACCGTACAAATAAGCAAATCATTATCCGTAGTATCACAGATTAATAAAGTATAATTCGAGCGTTTATCCTGTATTTACCGATCAAGCGCCGGTGTACTTGGGTTTGCGCTTCTCGACAAACGAAGCCCGCGACTCGCGCACGTCGCCCGGAGCTTTGCGCGCGAAGCCAAGACCGACCGACTCGTAGCGGATCGCCTCTTCGAACTCGGCGTCGGTGTTGTGTTGCAGCACGCGCTTGGTCATGCGCAGGGCGAGCGGCGGCCAGCCGGTCATCTCGCCCGCGAGCTTGATCGACTCTTCGACCAGCGTCGCGTGGGGCACGAGGCGGTCGAGCAGGCCGATGCGGTAGGCCTCCTCCGCGTTCACCGCCCGGCTGGTCATCAAGATGTCGGCGGCGCGGGAATAGCCGACCACCCGCGGAAGGAAGTAGCTCAGGCCGGAGTCGGGCGACAGGCTGCGCTCGATGAACACCGCCTTGAAGCGGCTGTGCTCCGAGCCAACGCGCAGGTCGCAGGCCAGCGCCATGCTCATCCCGGCGCCGGCGGCCACGCCGTTGATCGCGCCGATCAGCGGCTTGTCGAAACGGGCGAAGCGTCGGGCCCAGCGCCCGACCCAGCCGTCCTCGTCCAGCCGCGCGTTCTGCGACGGCTCGCCACCGCCGGCGGGCGGGGCGCCGCTCAGGTCGGCTCCGGAGCAGAATCCGCGCCCCTCGCCGGTGATGATCAGGGCCCTGACCTCGTCGTCGTCCTGCGCGGCCTGCACCGCCTGGTGCACCTCCTCGCGCACCGCGCCCGAAATGGCGTTCAGCCGCTCGGGCCGGTTCAGCGTGAGCACCGCGACGTGCTCGTGCTTGTCGTAGAGGATGGCTTCATAGCCCATGGCGTCTCCCTTCAGGCTCGTCTGCGAGCGCCTCTTGCAGCGGGCGCCCTTGGGTCATCGTTGGCGCGGGCGGCCAACCCGGCTACATCGCTCCGGCAACGCCGCCCTGAACGTCGGCGGCCATTTAAGCGCAAGCCAAGGGGCCCCGTCCATGAAGCTCGATTCCTCGATCACCGCCGTCGTCACCGGCGGCGCCTCCGGCCTCGGCGAGGCGACGGCGCGGTCGCTCGCCGCCCATGGCGTGAAAGTGGCGATCCTCGACCTCGAGCGGCAGCGCGAGAAGGGCGAAGCGGTGGCCAAGGCCATTGGCGGCGTCTTCTGTCCGGCCAACGTCACCAACGACGCCGAGGTGGATGCGGCCTTCACCGCCGCCCGCGCCGCGCTCGGTCAGGAGCGGATCCTGGTCAACTGCGCCGGCACCGGCAACGCCGCGCGTACGGTCAGCCGCGACAGGAACACCGGCGAGATCAGGAGCTTCCCGATCGAGCAGTTCAACATGATCATCCAGATCAACCTGGTCGGCACCTTCCGCTGCATCGCCAAGTCCGCGGCCGGCATGCTGACGCTGGACCCGCTGCCGGACGGCGATCGCGGCGTGATCGTCAACACCGCCTCGGTGGCGGCCGAGGACGGCCAGATCGGCCAGGCGGCCTACACCGCCTCGAAGGCCGGTGTGGTGGGCCTGACCCTGGTGGTCGCGCGCGACCTGAGCCAGGAGAACATCCGCTGCAACACTATTCTTCCTGGCATCTTCGATACGCCGCTGTTGGCCGGCGCGCCCGAGCAGGTCAAGGCGGCCCTGTCGGCCTCGGTGCCGTACCCCAAGCGCCTCGGCGTGCCCGAGGAGTACGCATCCCTGGCGCTCGAGATGATCCAGAACGGCTACTTCAACGGCGAGGACGTCCGCCTCGACGGCGCGATCCGCATGGCGCCGCGTTAGGCCCGCGAGCGCGCCTACTGCGCCGCCTGGCCGGGCCTGACGATCTTCGGGCCAAGGTTGGCGACCACCTGACGGGCGTCGAAGGCGTGCTGGTCGTTCGCGGGCTTCGGCCCATGCCCCAGGACGATCTCGACCGAGGCGTCGTACCGCTGCTCGGTGTCGAAGGCGACGTCGTTGTCCCAGAACGCGCCGCCCCACGGTCCCCAGCGGCGCCAGCCCCAGCCCCAGCCAGGGCCGTAGTCGGCCGCGAAGCCGCTGGTGTGGGTGTCGGTGTGCCGCTGCGCCGCCTCGAACCAGTCGTACCCCTGCGCCAAGGTCAGCTCCGCGGCCCGGTACAGCATGTAGGTCTCGACCACGTTGCGGGGGGTCTCGTCGTTGCCCTTGAAGCTGACCCGCCAGCGGTTGTCTTCGATTCGGCTTTCGGCATAGCCGCCGGATGGCTGCACGCCGGTCTGCAACGGCTGATAGGGGGTCGCCGTCTCGCAGGCGGCAAGAGCTGCGCCTAAGAGCGCGACCACGGCGACGCTCAAGATCCAACGCTTCATGCCAGCGCCCTCCGCCGCGCGTCGCAGACGGCATAACGCCGCCACGTTGCGCCGACGTTACACCGCTGAAGCTGAACCGACGATGACTCTCAAGCCTAGGCGTGCAGGTAGCTGCGGATCAGCGTCCACACGATGGCGCCGCCGGCACCGAGCAGCAACGCCAGTCCCGCCAGCGCCTGGATGCCGAAGCCGAGGCCGCGCCGGCTCGCCTGCTGCGTATAGCCGATGGTGTAGACGATGCGGCCGATGATCCAGACGACGCCGAGACCGGCGGCGATCCAGTCGTTCAGGTAGATGGCGAACAGCCAAAGCGATGGCAGGAACTGCATCAGACCTTCCAGCGTGTTCGCTTGCACGCGGAAATGACGCTCGAAATCGGGATGACCGGTCGTCGCCGGCGCTTCGACGCCATAACGGATGCGCGCCGAGCCGACGCGCATCCCCTGCCAAGCGAACAGCAACAAGGCCACCACCGTGACCAAAGCGACAACCGGATGCATTGTCTCTAGCCCCTTGAATCTCCGCGGGGCCCCCCGCGGCGTCGGGACTCAACCTCGCATAGGCGAGGCGGTGCTGCGAAGATGCAAAATCAGCGCAGCCTAGCGCCCAGCGGCGACCAGCTCGCGCAGCGCGGCGGCGGCGATGGTCAGCTTGGCGAAGCTCCACGGGCCGGCGCCGTTCTCGACACTCTCGAACGCCGCTTCGCAGGTCTCGGCGGCATCGGCGTGTAGCGCGGTCCAGGCGCGCACGAGCGACTTCGCCTCCGCCGTCGTGTCGACCGCCTCGCGGTCGCCGGAGAAGTCGATCAGCTTGCGGGTCAACGCCGTCTGCTCGACGACCAGGTCCTCGATCAGCCGCCGCACGGCGAGCCGTTCGAAGCTGTCGGCCGCGTTCAGCGAGCCGGCCGCCGCGCGCAGCCGATCGAAACCGAACGCCGAGCCGGCCTGATGATAGAGCTGGGCCGCCGGCCGGATCGGCCAGTCGGCGGCGCGGGCCATGTCGGCGAGGTCACAGGCCGTGGTGAGCATCGCAAGCGTCGCCAGGTTGCTCGCCACGGCGTTCGGGGCGCCCAGCCGGCGAAACGCCTTGATGCGTCTGGCCACGATCCGCTGTTCGAACCTGGACAACAGCGTCGGCCCCGCGCGGCGCAGCTCGTCCATCGCCGGCTGGTAGACGTTGATCAGCGTCCCGATCTGCACCATCGCACCCGCAGTCTTGCCGTGCGGTCGGCCGTCGACCGGGCCGGAGAGGCCCCTCTGCCCGGCGCGGCGGGCGAGCCAGTAAGTCTGGGCGCGCAGGATGCCGCCGAGCTCGGCGAACAGCGCCAGCTGTCCTTCGGCGGGGATGCGATTGTCGAGGGCGGCGATCGCCTCCCAGGACCTATCGAAGCGCAGGGTCTCCTTCGCCGCCGCGAAGCCGGCGAAGAGGGCGGCCGTGTCGCACCCGGCGGCCGCGCACAGCCGCCGCGGGAAGGTCGGCCCGCACAGGTTGACCATGTCGTTGCCGACCATCGTCGCGATGATCTCGCGCCTCAGGCGGTGGCGGCGCATCTGGTCTGCGTACGGCTCGAGCGCGCGGGGGAAGTAGGCTTCGAGCGTTTCGATGAAGTAGGGGTCGTCGGGGCCTTGGCCCTCGATCGCGGCGTCGAACAGGTCGAGCTTGCCGTAGGCGAGCACGACGGCCAGTTCGGGGCGCGTAAGGCCGAGGCCGGCCTCGGCCAGGAGCGCGATCGCGCCGGCGTCGGGCAGTCCCTCCAGCCCGCGGTCGAGCCGCCCGTCGTGTTCAAGCGCAGTCATGAACTCGGCGTAGGCGTGAAGGTCGGCCGCGGCGTTCCGCTGCATCAGGCTGAGCGCCAGCGTCTGGTCGTAGTTGTGCGCCAGCACGTGGCTGGCGACCTCGTCGGTCATCGACTGCAGGAGCGCGTTGCGGTCCTCGCACTTCAGCAGACCCGTGCGCTCGGCCATCCCGGTGAGGATCTTGATGTTCACCTCGTGGTCGGAGGTGTCGACGCCCGCCGAATTGTCGATCGCGTCGGTGTCGATGCGCCCCCCCGCGCGAGCGAACGCGATGCGCCCTGCCTGGGTCACGCCGAGGTTCGCCCCTTCGCCGACCACCTTGCAGCGCAGCTCGTCGGCGTTGATGCGCACGGCGTCGTTGGCCTTGTCGCCGACGTCGAGATGGCTCTCGCCGGGCGCCTTCACATAGCAACCGATGCCGCCGAGATAGAGCAGCTCGGCCCTGGCCTTCAGGATGGCGTGGATCAGCTCGGACGGCGTCAGCGCGTCGGCGTCGAGGTCCAGCATCGCCTTCATTTCCGCCGAAAGCGGAACAGACTTGAGCGCGCGGGAGAAGACCCCGCCGCCGGCCGAGATCAGGCTGTTGTCATACTCGGCCCAGGAGGAACGGGGCAGGGCGAACATCCGCGCGCGCTCGTCATAGGCGGCGTGCGGGTCGGGATCGGGGTCGATGAAGATGTCGCGATGGTCGAAGGCGGCGATCAGTCTGAGCTCGCGCGACAGCAGCATGCCGTTGCCGAAAACGTCGCCCGACATGTCGCCGACGCCGATCACGGTCGTGGGCTCCGACTCGATGTCTTTGCCCAACTCGCGGAAGTGGCGCTTGATCGCCTCCCAGGCGCCGCGGGCGGTGATGCCCATGGCCTTGTGGTCGTAGCCGGCCGATCCGCCGGAGGCGAACGCGTCGCCCAGCCAGAAGCCGTAGTCCTCGGCCAGCGCATTGGCGATGTCGGAAAACGTGGCCGTGCCCTTGTCGGCGGCGACAACCAGGTAGGGATCGTCCTCGCCGTGAACCACGACCAGCGGCGGGTGGATAACCGCGCCCGCGGCGTCCAGGTTGTCGGTAAGGTCCAAGAGCCCGGACAGGAACGTGCGATAGGCCCGCACGGCCTCGGCGCGCACGGCGTCGGGCGATCCGCCCTTGGGCAGTCGCTTGGGATAGAAACCGCCCTTCGAACCCACGGGCACGATGACGGCGTTCTTGACGTTCTGCGCCTTGACCAGGCCCAGCACTTCGGTGCGGAAGTCGTCGCGCCGGTCGGACCAGCGGATACCGCCGCGAGCGATCGGCCCCATGCGCAGGTGCACGCCCTCGACGCTCGGAGCGGCGACGAAGATCTCCCTGAACGGCTTGGGCGCCGGCAGATCCTCGAGTAAGCCCGAAGCGAGCTTGAAGCTGATGTAGGGCTTGGGGCCGCCGTCGGGGCCGATCTGGTAGTAGTTTGTCCGCGTGATGGCCTGGATCAGGGCGGCAAGACGGCGCAGGACCCGGTCGGCGTCGAGGCTCTCGACGGCCTGCAGGGCCTCGATGATCTCGCGCCACAGCCCATCGGCCTTCGCCACGCGCGTCGCGTGGTCGTCGGCGCGGTCGGGATCGAAGCGGGTGTGAAAGAGCTCGATCAGCAGCCTGGCCGCGTCAGCGTGCTCGGTGAGCGCCGCCTGTTGCACGCCCTGTCCTGGATCGTGTCCGGATTGCTGCCGATAGCGACAAAGCGCGCGCATCAACGCCGCCTCGCGCCAGGGAATCCCCAGCTGGGCGACGAGACGATTGAAGCCGTCGTCCTCCGCCCGCCCGTTCCAGACGGCCAGGAACGTCTCTTCGAAGGCGCTGTCGCTGGCGGCGAAGGCGACGCCTTCACCTGGGCTGAGCGTGAATTCATGCGCCCAGACCAGATCGGGCTCGGCGCCGGCCCGGCGAACCGGGAACCCTTCCTCGACCAGCGCCCTCAGACCCATGTTGTCGAGGATCGGCAGCACGTCGGAAAGCGCCGCGGCGTCCTTCCACCGGTAGAGCTTGAGGCGGACGGTCGAGGGCGCATCGCCGTCGCGCCGCCGCGCGCGCACGGCGACCGGTTGGTCGGGGCCGAGGCCCTCCATGACGCCGACGTCGACGACGGCCTCTTCCGCGCTGTGCACGTCGCGGTACCCAGGCGGGAAGCCGGCTGCATAGCGGGCCATCAACGTCGCGGCTTGCGACTCCGTGTTCGGGTCGGCGCGCAGCGCCGCCTCGAGCTTCGACTCCCAGCTGCGCGCGACCTCGGCGATCGCCGCTTCGAGCCGCTCCTCGTCGGGCTCGAGATGCGCGCCGGGCTCGACCCCGATGATGTAGTGGACGCTGGCCAGCGGGTTGTCGGTGAAGCTCGGATAGTAGGCGGTGACGCGGCCGCCGAACGCTTGGGCGAACATCCGCGCGGCGCGGGGCACCAACCCCGCCTCGTAGGCGTCCCGCGGCAGATAGAGCAGGATCGAGACGAAGCGGTCGAGCGGGTCGCGCCGGGTGAACAGCTTGACCCGCGGACGGTCGTTCAGGTGCAGGATGCCGAGCGCGACCGTCAGCAGGTCCTGCTCGCCGATCTGGAACAGCTCGTCGCGCGGAAAGTTCTCCAGGATGTTGTGCAGCCGCCGGTCGCTGTGGCCGCCTTGCCGCTTGCCGGATCGCGCCAGCACGTAGTCGACCTTGCGGCGCAGGAGCGGAATGTCCTGCACCGGATCGTCGTAAGCTTCCGCGGCGAAGAGGCCGACGAAGCGAATCTCCCCGCAGGGCCCTCCGTCGGGCCCGTAGCGGCGCACCGCGACGTAATCCATGTAGGCGCGGCGGTGGATCCGGCTCCTCAGGTTCGACTTGCCGACGATCAAGGGGGTGTCGCGATCGAGCTCGCGGCGCAGCTGCGCGCTCAGGATGGCGGGCTCGCTCGAGCGGCGGAGAACGTGGCGGCGCTGGTCGCGCAACACGCCGAGGCTCCCCTCCGGCTCGTAGGCGGGCTCCTCGGCGGCGTAACCGCCGTCGCTCGTGCGCGGGTAGTCGTAGACGCGGGCGCCGAGGTAGATGAAGTGCTGGTCGCGCATCCAGGCCAGGAAGGCGCGGTATTCCTCCAGTTGTTCGGCCGGCAAGTCACCGGCGCGCGCGTCGAGCTCGCCGATCGCGCGGTCTGTCATCGCCAGCATGGCGGCGTAGTCGTCCACCGCCAGCCGCACGTCGCCCAAGGTGGCGTAGAGGCGCCGGAGCAGCGCCCGCGCCTGGTCGTCCGCCATGGGATCGAGCAGGACCTCGATCATCGACTCCGGCTTGGCGGGGCCGTTTGCAACGCGCCGTCCCGTGGAATCGCGCGCGACCTCGACGACAGCATGGAACATGCCGCGGACGACCGGGGGCGAGTCGGCGATCTCGGCCATTACGCTGTCGACCAGGAAGGGCGAGTCCGGCTGGACGATGTCCACGCAAGCGTAGTCGCCCGCGCGGGTGATCCGGATCGCCGGTCCGGGGCCGGGTTTTTCCGCGGCGAAGGACCAGAAGTCGGCGAGCGTCGCCGTTAACGCAGCGGCGCCCAGCGCGGGCGTCTCTTCGGGCTGATAGTCCTCGGCCATCTGCGCGAGGAACGCCGCCTGGACGGGATCGAGCGCTTCGGTGTTCAACGCCCTGGCGAGTGTTCCGGCGAGCCGGTCGTCGATCGGAGCAGCCGAGGTGGGGAGCAGGTTCGCCGAGCTCATCGAGCGCTGATCGTTCATCCCGCAAACCTAGCCGCCGTACGTTACGGATCGATTATGCGCTTTTCGCGCCCTGAAAAAGCGAACGCCGCCGGAGGAAAGTCCATCCGGCGGCGCGGCTCTCGTCGCGGGGGGGAACGACGAGATCGCCTTCGCTGTCTGGGACGATCCAGCGCTCAGGGCCGGAACGATCCCGTCCGAGAGAGGGGAAAGCCCCCGGACGAACTTGAGATAGGTGTTGATCGCGCGGACGCCAGGGCGCCGGCGCATTTTTTTCACCCTCAGGCGTTGACCGCCGCATGGGCCTCGGCGCGCGCCTTGATCTGAGCGGCCAGCTTTGCCGTGCCGAGGGGGTCGCCGTCGCTCGACAACATGACCGCAATCCAGCGCGTGCCAGGGAACTGGGCCAGGACCGCCATCGTCACCACCGTGAGCGGCGTCGACAGGACCATCCCCGGAATACCCCAGATCACCCCCCAAAAGGCCAGCGCCAGCAGCACGACGACGGGGTCGATGTTCAGGTTGCGGCCCTGCATGCGCGGCTGGAGGACCGAGCCGACGGCGAAGCCGATGGTCTGCAGGCCTATGAACAGGACAAGCGCGCGCCACCAGCTGTCGAACTGCACTAGCGCGAACAGGGCCGGCGCAATCGAACCGATCGTGCCGCCGATGATCGGGATGTAGCCGATGATGAAGATCAGGAAGGCCCAGAAGACCGCGTTGTTCAGCCCAACGGCGGCCATCACGCCCCAGGAGCCGAGCGCGATGATCCCGCACGACACCGTCTGGACCCACAGGTAGCCCTCGACGCCGTTCCGGATACGCAGGAAGACCATGGCGGCGCGGTGCCGCTCGCCGGGGTGGGCGTAGAGGCTGGCCAGCTTCTTCTCGAAGCCGGCGCGCGAGGCGAGCAGGAAGCCCAGGTAGATCATGACCAGGAAGGCGGCCGCGGCGAAATTGGAGATCGCGCTGGCCACCGGTCCGATGTAGGCGGCGGCGTTGAGCTGCTGGACCAGCTGGCCGATCGTAGGCGGCACCGCAACGCCCATGGCCGAGCCGATCTGGCCAATGAGGCCGTTCAGCTTGGGGGCATAGCCGTAGAGCTCGCTGACGAATCCCGGCGCGTTGGACGCGACGATCAATGCGGCGGCGGCAAACAGGATCAGCGAAATCAGGATCGCCAGCGGCAACGCCGCCAACGCCGGGAAGTGCAACCGCCGGCGAAGCAGGCGCGCGAAGGAGTCGATCATCAGCGTCAGGAAGAGCGCGAGCGCGAGCGGTGTCAGGATGCTTCTTAGCCAGACGAGGGCGGCGCCTGTCGCAATCACTGCGATGATCACGAGCGCGGTCCTGGCCGCGGGAGAGAACGGTGGCTGCGGTTGCGTGTCGGCCATGCTCGGACCTCCTGACGCTTGAAGTGGACTCTCGGGGCGCCGCGCGGTCGCCGTCAATGGCGATGGGCCGAGACGAGCAGAAACATTGGCCGCTCGAGCTCTATGGCCAGCGTGGCCTGAGCGGCGACCTCCTCGGCGCTCGGGCGGAACTCCTCGATGCGGTCGACGACGAACCCTGCGCCGATCACCAGGTTCAGCGTGGTCGCCAGCGTCCTGTGGTGCTTGATCACGCCCGGCGCCAGCCAGTCCGTGACCCGCGGCCCCTCCATCTGATAGCGGTTGAGCGGCCAGATCGTTTCGCCGTCCTCGCCGGTCACCCAGGCTGGGCGGGTGGGCGCGGTGTAGATCGGGTGCTCGGTCGAAAACACCAGCCGCCCGCCGGACGCGAGACCGCGGCCGGCGGCTTGGTACAGGCGCGCGCCATCGGCGACATAGTGGAAGGCGAGCGAGCTGTAAGCCAGGTCGAACGCTCCCGGCGGCAGGTCGAGGTTCGCCAGATCGGCGATCTCGTAGGCGATGGCCGGATCGCTGGTCGTCGCGCGCGCCTGCTCCAGCATCCGCGCTGAGAGATCGAGGCCGAGGACCTCGGCGGCCCCCGCCTCACGGGCCCAGCGGCAGAACCAGCCCATGCCGCAGCCGAGGTCGACCACCCTCAGTCCACGCATGTCGGGCAGCATCGCCCGCAGCGTCGGCCACTCCGCTGCGCCGTCCAGCCCCTCGATCGAGCGGCGAAGTCGGCTGTAGCCCGCGAAGAAGACCGGGTCGTCGTAGATGTTCTGGCTCACGGGCGCATTCTCGATCTGGCGCAAGGCCGCGTGGATCTGGTCGGCGACGATAGCCGGCCGGCAACGCGCCAGAGCCTCGGCGGGCTCCAGCCACATGAAGCGGTCGTGCTCGGCGTCGAGCACGACGGTCACATCGGCCGGAGCCTCGGCTTGGTACGCCGGCCAATCGCCGGCCAACGGCGCGGGGCGGATCGGAATCTCCAGCCCCGTCTCTTCCTTCAGTTCGCGACACGCACAGGCGTCGAGCTCTTCGCCCGGCTTGCGGGCGCCGGCCGGCGGCGTCCAAGCCCAGTCTCCCTCGTAGTCGGGTCCGTCGTGGGCGCGGTGCAGCACAAGCAGCTCGATTCCCGCATCGACACGCCGATAGACGACCACGGTCGCCCCGAACGGCGGGTCCTCGGCGATCGGCTCGCCGTCATAGGTGGTCCTGGGCTCGGTCATGGGATCAGGACGTTCTTCGCGCCCTGGCCGGCGCGCATGGCGGCGAACGCGTCGGTCAGGCCGTCGGCGGACAACGGGAAGGTCGCGGTGACCATCTCCTCGAGTTTCAACGATCCCTCGGCGTAGAGCGCCAGCAGCTTGGGGAAATCCTCGAACGGCCGACACTGGCCGTAAAGCGGGTTCACGTAGGTGCGGTCGAACTCGAACAGCCGCATGTCGACCGGCACCACCTGCTCGACCCCGCTGACGGCGACGGCCATGCCGCCGTTGGCGACCATAGCCAGCGGCGCAGTCGCCAGCTCGGGCACGGCGGTGCATTCGAAGGCGTAGTCGGCGCCGCGGCCGATCAGCGCCTTCACCGCCTCGGCGGCCGCGAGCAGGCCCGTGTCGTCGCGGCCGGCGAGCAACCGGTGCGTCGCGCCGAACGCCTCGGCCAGAGCGAGCCGATCGGCATTGACGTCGACGGCGATGATCATCCGGGCCCGCGCATGCCGCGCGCCCTGGATGCAGCTTAAGCCCACGCCGCCGCAGCCCAGGACTACGACGCTCGAGCCCGGCTCGACCCTGGCCGCGTTCACCACCGAACCGACGCCGGTCATCACGCCGCAGCCCAGGATGGCGGCGGATGGAAAGGGGATCTCGACATCGATCCTGACCACCGCCTGCTTCGGCACGAGCGCGTGGTCGGCCATCGTGCCCAGGCCGAAGCTCGGCCACACCTTGCCGTCGGCCCATCGGAAGCGGTCGGAGGCCACGCGCGGCTTGGCTTCGCAGAGGCTCTCCAATCCCTTGCGGCATTGGACGCAGTCGCCGCAGGGAATGGCCCAGTTCAGCAGCACACGGTCACCCGGCGCGACGTGGGTCACGCCCTCGCCCACGGCTTTTGCGACGCCGGCGCCCTCGTGGCCGAGGATCAGCGGGCGACCCCACAGAAGCGAATCGAGGTCCGTGTGACAGACGCCGCTCGCACGGATCTCGACCAGCACCTCGCCTGGCCCGGGATCGGCCAGTTCGAGCGTGGCGTCGGCGAAGCCGCCCTTGCCGTCCGAGATGATCGCCTTGGTCTCGAAGGCCATCCGCATCGTCCCCTGCTTGCGGCCAGGCGCGGACTTCAGCATGGAAGGCCGGAACGGGGAAAGGCGCCGCCGGCATGAAGACTATCCTGATCGTGATCGGCGCAATTGGCGCCGCCTTTGGCTTCGTCTGGGCGCTGCAGGGGCTGAAGATCCTTCCGCCGCTCCTGCCGACGCTGAGCCACAACGCAATGGTGACGCTGGGCAACGGCGCGCTCTTGATCGCGTTCTCGGCCGCGCTGATCGTCTGGGCCAATCGCAGCCCACGGCAGCCGCGCGCCTAGACCCATCGACTTGATCGGGGTCAATGCCCGGCCCGGCGCGTCGGCGCATAGTTCTCTACACAAGCGGGGAATTGCATGCCGATTAAGGACATCGCTCTCTTCCTGCGGGCCGACGCCCCGCATGACGATGCGATCGCGCTCACGGCCCTGCTCGCCGGACGCGAGGGGGCTGCGGTCGAGGGCATCTGCCTGTCGGCTGAGCCGATCCTGCCGTTCGCCGACGCCTATGCGATCGGCGAGGCTGCCGCGCTCGCCGTGCTCGAACAGCGCGACCGGAGCATCGCGGCGCAGCTTGCGCCGATCGAGCGGGCGTTCCGCAAGGCGATGGCGGCGGCCGGCGCGCCGGCGACATGGCGCCCTGCGGCGCCGGACGAGGCGGTGGACGCCACTGTGTTGCGCGCCCGCTTCGCCGACCTCGCCGTCGTCCGCCGGCCCGAGCCGCATCATCCGGCGCAAGCCGCGCTGGCCGACGAGCTCGTGTTTTCGAGCGGAACGCCATGCCTGATCGCGCCGGACCGCCCGGCCGCTCGCGGATTCGACAACGTCATTCTCGCCTGGGACGCCTCGGCCAACGCCAAGCGCGCGCTGGACGCCGCAATCGGCTTCCTCGAGACGGCCACGGCGGTCGAGATTCTCCTCGTCGACGAGCACGGCCCCCGGGCCGAGGACGAGTGGTCGAATGCGCTCTTGAGCCACCTTGGGCGTCATGGCGTCCACGCCGCGCTCCGCCACGACCAGCGCCGCGGTCGTCCGGTTGGCGAAGTGATCCTCGACGGGTGCGATCGGTTCCGCGCGGACCTGCTGGTGATGGGCGCCTACGGCCACGGCCGCGGGGCCGAGACCGTCTTCGGCGGCGCGACCCGCGACGTGTTGTCGAACGCGCTTGTTCCCGTCCTGATGGCCCACTGATGCGGCGCTCGACTCCCCTCGCCGTCGCCGCGCTCTTGGCTGTGGCGTCCACCGCCGTCGCCGGCGGATCGCTTTCGCTTCGGCATGGACGCTATGTCGACGTCGGCTCCGAGTGCCTGGGCGCGACGTCGGCAGGCAAGAGCTGGTTCGGCGGCGGTTACGTGTTCCAGGCGCCGCACGTCCAGTGCGAGGCGGTCAGGGTCGCCCATGTCGCGCCCGACCGCTATCGGGTCGTCACCCGCTGTTTCGAGAACGCCGATCGGTCGCTGCCGTTCGTGGTCGTCAACCACATCCGGCTGATCGGCCACACCGAATACGAGCTTAAGAACCGCTTCGGCGCCTTTCACGCGCGCTGGTGTCCCGGTTAGCCCGATCGACCGCTAAGATGCCGGGATGGCCGGCCAGACAAGCGCGGGAATTCTCGTCTTCCGGCGCTCGCGCGTGCGCGGCGTGGAGTTCCTGCTCGTACATCCTGGCGGCCCCTACTGGCGGGGCAAGGACGTCGGCGTCTGGTCGATCCCGAAGGGCCTGATCGATCCCGGCGAAGATCCGCGCGCCGCCGCCGTACGCGAGTTCGAGGAAGAGGTCGGCCAGACCGTATCGGGCGCGTTCACAGCCCTTGCGCAGCTGAAGCAAAGGGGCGGCAAGACGGTGCTTTGCTGGCTGGTCGAGGCCGACCTCGACCTCGCATCCTTCAAGAGCAACACCTTCGAGCTGGAGTGGCCGCCACGCTCGGGGCGGACCATTCTGGTTCCGGAGTGCGACCAGGCCGGCTACTTCGAGGTCGAGGCAGCGCGACGAAAGATCCTCGCGGGCCAACGGGGATTCATCGAGGAGGCTCTCCAGCGTCTCTAGCGCACCAAGGGATCGACTCTCGCGCAGCTTTCTTCGAGAACGGTCGCGAGATGTCGACCGGGGCGGGGATCTGAAGTGAGCGCGCGGCCATTCCGCTGTCTCTACCGCCATGACTTCGCGCGCGTGGCCGCGGCCGTGCCCAGCGTCGAGGTGGGCGATACGGCGTTCAATCTCGCCGCCTCGCTCCGCCTGGCCGAGCAGGCCGACCGTGAGCAGGCGGTTCTGGTCGCCTTTCCCGAGCTCGGCCTCTCCGCCTACGCGATCGACGATCTGCTGTTTCAGGACGCCCTGCTCGAGGCCGTCGAAGACGCCATCGGCAAGCTGGTCGAGGCGAGCCGGGAGCTAAATCCGGTGCTGGTGGTCGGCGCGCCGGTCCGTCGCGGCGGGCGCCTCTACAACACCGCCGTCGTGTTGCACCGCGGCCGGGTCATCGGCGTGGTCCCAAAGACCTACCTGCCGAACTACCGCGAGTTCTACGAGCGGCGGCATTTCACCTCCGGCGCCGGCATCCGGAACACGCAGATCGAAATCGCCGGCCAGCGCGCGCCGTTTGGCGTCGATCTCGTCTTCCGCTCGACCGGCTCGGTCGCGGTCACCTTCCACGTCGAGATCTGCGAGGACCTCTGGACTCCGATCCCGCCTTCGAGCACCGCGGCGCTGGCCGGGGCGGAGCTTCTGGTCAACCTCTCGGCCAGCAACATCACCATCGGCAAGGCGGAGACGCGACGGCTGCTCTGCGCCGCACAGTCGCGCGCGGCGATCGCGGCCTACCTCTACACCGCGGCCGGACCCGGCGAATCGACGACCGACCTCGCCTGGGACGGCCAGGCGGGCGTGTTCGAGATGGGTGAGGCGCTGGCCGAGACCGAGCGCTTCGAGGGCGACCAGGCGGTCTATGCCGACATCGACTTAGGCCGCATCCGCCAGGAACGCATGCGCCTGAACAGCTTCGGCGACTGCGTGGCCGAAGAGGCGGAGCGGGTGGCGCGGTTCCGCGCGATCGAGCTTGCGCTCGACGCCCCGGCTGGGGCCGCTCCGCTCCGCCGGGCGGTCGAGCGTTTCCCGTTCGTGCCGGCGGACCCCGCCCGGCTCGCCGAGGACTGTTACGAGGCCTACAACATCCAGGTCGAGGGACTGGCGAAACGCCTGAAGTCGACGGGGCTGACCCACGCCGTCATCGGCGTCTCCGGCGGCCTGGATTCGACCCAGGCGCTGATCGTGGCCGCGCGCGCGATGGACCGCATCGGCCGCCCGCGCGCCAATGTGCTTGCCTACACGCTCCCGGGCTTCGCCACCTCCGAGTCGACGAAGGCCAACGCCTGGGCCCTGATCAACGCCCTCGGCGTCACCGGCGAGGAGATCGACATCCGCCCTGCCGCCCGGCAGATGCTGGCCGACCTCGACCATCCGTTCGCCCGCGGCGAGGCGGTCTACGACGTTACCTTCGAAAACGTGCAGGCGGGCCTGCGCACCGACTATCTGTTCCGCCTCGCTAACCGCCACGGCGGCCTGGTGGTCGGAACCGGCGACCTCTCCGAACTGGCGCTGGGCTGGTGCACCTACGGCGTCGGCGATCAGATGTCGCACTACAACGTCAACGCCTCGGTCTCGAAGACGCTGATCCAGCACCTGATCCGGTTCGTCGCCGCGTCCGGCGACGTGGACACGGCGACGTCTGACATCCTGCAGGCCATCCTGGCGACGGAAATCTCGCCCGAGCTCGTGCCGGCCGACGCCGCCGGCGCGATCCAATCCACCGAGCAGATCGTCGGCCCCTACGCGCTGCAGGACTTCAATCTCTACTATCTCACTCGCTATGGCTTCCGGCCGTCGAAGGTCGCCTTCCTGGCGCTCGCCGCCTGGGAAGCGGCCGACCGGGGCGCCTGGCCGCCAAATGTTCCGGGCGTCGCCCGTCGCGCGTTCACCCTGCCCGAGATCAAGTCATGGCTCGAGGTGTTCCTCCGTCGCTTCTTCGGCCAGAGCCAGTTCAAGCGTTCGGCGCTGCCGAACGGGCCGAAGATCTCCTCAGGCGGCTCACTCTCCCCGCGCGGCGACTGGCGCGCGCCGTCGGACGGCAATGCGACGGTCTGGCTGGCCGAGCTGGCGGCGAACGTTCCTGACGAATAGCCGGTCCGCGCCGCTGCGTCGGCTCAGTGGGTGTCGAGGAAGTGCCGCAGGGCGCCGAAGAGTTCGGCCGCGTGCTTGTTGTGACCCTTGGCGCGGGCATCGCGGATGTCGTCGACGATCATCTCGCGGATTTCGCGAACGCCCTCGGGGCGATTGAGCAGGTAGTTGGCTAGCGCCGCCGCGGCGATCTCCGGCACGTGCTCATGCTCGCCGATCGCGTCAACCTCGTCTTGCGTCAGGCCGCTGAGCGCGATGCAGTCTTCTATGGAGATCATGCGGGCTCCCGAAACCGGCGTGGGTCAGGCGGGGGTGTGAACGGGCTGGCCGACCCAGCGCACGGCGGGCGTATTGCGATGCGGACGCGCCGGCGTCTCGGCCGCGTGGCCCACGATGATCGGAGCGACGACCGTATGGCTCTCGGGAATGCCGAGCGCCTGCTTGCCCTCGGCCGAATTCAGCCAGGCCTCCGCAAAGCCGATCCAGCAGGTCCCAATGCGCCGGTCGTGCGCGGCCAGCATCATGTTCTCGGCTGCGAGACAGCAGTCCTTCGCCGACATCGGGTCGGGATCGGTCGCGCAGATCACGACGAGGACCGGCGCATTGTAGAAGATGTTGAAGTCGCTGGAGACCAGGTGCTCGCGATGCGAATGCAGCGGCGAGCTCGCGGGCATCGTCCGCATCAGGTAGGCCTTGGCGGCGGTCGAGAAGCGCGCCAGCGCGGCTTTGTCCTCGACGACCACGAACGCCCACGGCTGGCGATTCATCCCGTTGGGCGCCTGCACCGCCGCCTCGATCAGCGCTTCGATCTCCTCGCGCGGCGGCGTCTGGCCGGTGAAGTTGCGGATGGCGCGGCGGCCATAGATGGCGTCGACGGCGTCCATGACGAGGCTCCCTACTTGCTGTGGCCCAAAACTAACGGCGCTGCGGCGACGCTTTCACTGCACGCGCCGATGCACGCTGGGTCTTCGGCTCGAAGGCCCAGCTCAGGACCATGAACATGACCACCCCGACCATCATCGCATCGGCGGCCCAAATCTCGGGGGACATCAGGAACTCCTCTCTTCTGCCGATAACCTAGGTCGACCGCGGCGGCTTCGCCTTGAGGCGGATCAAAGAAGCCCGGAAGAGGTCGTTAACGGCGAGCGCAACGGCTGGCCGTCCACGCTCTAGGTGTTCAGCCTCCGTTTCGCCTGCGGCCGGATCAATCCGGAGCGCCCCATGGCATCGAAATCGCCTTGGCCGCGGACCTCGGCTTCGCGCCAGCGGGGGCGGCTGCTTCCGCGGCGCCCGACGCCGGCGTTTGCACGGGCCTGAGCGGCGCGAACGTCTCGGCGGTGATGGTCTCCTGCGCGAGGAGCAGCTGCACGCCGTCCTCGAGGTCGCCTCGTCGTCCGGCCAATATCGCTTCGGCGCGCGCCGCGCCGCGGGACACGATCTCACGCACCGCCAGGTCGATCTCGCGCTCGGCCCCCTCGGAGGCGCTGACCTCGCGGATCGGCCCGCCGCCGAGCAATGGAGACTGCGGCGCGGTGAACACGCGCAAGCCCACGGTGGCATCCATGCCGTGCCGGGTGACCATCTCCATGGCGATTTCGGTCGCGCGCTGCAGGTCGTCGGCGGCGCCGGTCGAGACGTCGCCGTCGAAAATCAGCGCCTCCGCCGCGCGGCCGCCCAACAGGACCGCGATGCGGTTCTCCAGGTCGCTCTTCGCCAGCAGGAAGCGGTCCTCGGTCGGCCGCTGCATGGTGTAGCCAAGGGCGCCGACGCCGCGGGGGATGATGGAGACCTTGTGCACCGGGTCGACCCCCGGCAGGCTGGCCGCCACCAGGGCGTGGCCCATCTCGTGGTAGGCGACACGGCGCCGCTCGGCCGGGTTCAGGACCCGGCTCTTCTTCTCGAGGCCCGCGACGATGCGCTCGATCGCGGCGGTAAAGTCGGCCAGGCTCACCGCGTCGGCCTTTCGGCGCGTGGCGACCAGCGCCGCCTCGTTCACCAGGTTGGCCAGGTCCGCGCCGGTGAAACCGGTCGTCAGGCCGGCGACGGCGTCGAGATCGACATCGGGCTCGATCGTGATCTTGCGCGCGTGCACCTCCAGGATGGCGCGGCGGCCGCTGAGGTCGGGCCTGTCGACCAGCACTTGGCGGTCGAAGCGGCCGGCGCGCAGCAGCGCCGGGTCGAGAATCTCCGGCCGGTTGGTGGCGGCCAGCAGGATCACGCCGATGCTCGGGTCGAAGCCGTCCAGCTCGGCCAGGAGCTGGTTCAGCGTCTGCTCCTTCTCGTCCATGCCGCCGGCGAGGACGCCGGATCGCGAGCGGCCGAGCGAATCGAGCTCGTCGATGAAGATGATCGAGGGCGCGGCCTTGCGGGCCTGCTCGAACAGGTCGCGCACGCGCGCGGCGCCGACGCCGACGAACATCTCGACGAACTCAGACCCGGAAATGGAGAAGAACGGCACGCCAGCTTCGCCGGCGACGGCGCGGGCGAGCAGCGTCTTGCCGGTGCCTGGCGGTCCGACCAGCAGGATGCCTTTCGGCACATGCGCGCCGAGGCGGCCGTAGCTCTTCGGGTCCTTCAGGAAGGCGACGACCTCCTGCAGCTCGAACTTGGCCTCGTCTACGCCGGCCACATCGGCGAATGTCGTCTTGGTGTCGGTCTCGACGAAGATCTTCGCCCGCGCCTTGCCCACCGAGAGCAGGCCGCCGAGGCCCGCCCCTGCGCTCGGCCGTAGGAGGAAGATCCAGACCAGATAGAAGAAGAACAGGGGCGCGACCCAGGAAAGCAGCGCCGTCAGCCATCCGCTCGGCGGCGCGCCGGTGACGACGACGCCCTTGGCGGCCAGCTGATCGGCGAGCGCCGGCTCGACGCGGGCGGTGGTGAAGGCGGTGGCGCCGTCGGGCAGCGCCGACTTGAGCTTGCCCTGGATCGTGGTGTCGCTGATCGTGACGTCGCTGACCTTGCCCTGGGCGACCAGCGTCTCGAACTGGCTGTAGGGGATGGTCTCCGAGGGCGCGATCATGGCCCACAGCCATTGCACGACGATCAGGCCGAGCAGGCCGGCCAGAAGGTAGCCGAGCAGAACGTGACCGTCGCCTCGCGGCGGCGACTCCTTGCCTTTCTCAGGCGCCGGGGATCTCGCGTCCATGCCGGAGCCGTTCCTCGTCGGCCTGGGTTTGCGTCGTATTGAGCCGGATCAGGACCCGCGACGGCCCCCACAGACTAGCTTGGCGCGATGCGGCGGGGAATAACCAGCGAGCCCTCTCAGTGGTGACCGTGCGACCCGGGCGCGTGACCCGATATGGCGTGGAATCCGGAACCGGCCGTGTGCCGGAAGTGGCCGCCGACGTCGCGGTGGAAGCGGCCGTTGCCGTCCGAATAGTAGAAGTACCCACTCGGCGCCCAGAAGCCGTAGTCGTACGGGCCGTAGTAGCCGTCGTAGTAGCCGACGTAGTCGACGTTCGCATAACCGTCGGGCGGCCCGTAGGCGTATTCGTCGACGCAGCCGCCCAGCAGCAGCGCCGCACCGGCAGCCGCTGCCGCAGCAAGAGCAGAAACTTTCATCGGGACTTCCTCCAGAGAAACCGCGCTCCCCCACCCGGGGCTCGGGGCAGGAGGGGCCGGGTGGGGGAGCAAGGCGCGCCTATCGGGGGGATGGGCTCAAGTCGCCAGCACGCCTTTGAGGTCCGAGGCTAGGCGGTCGTCTTCACCTCGATCTTCTTCGGCTGGGCCTTCGGCGCGGCCGGGATGGTCACGGTCAGCACGCCCTTGGCGAGCGCGGCCTTGATCTGATCGGCCTTCACGCCGGCCGGGAGTTCGATCGAACGCGAGAACGAGCCATAGCCGCGCTCGACCATGCGGTAGCTCTTGTCCTTCTGCTCGGACTCGAACTTCTTCTCGCCGCTGACGGTCAGCACGCCGTCGCTGACTTCGACACTGACGTCCTTCTCCTCCAGACCGGGCAGCTCGACGGTCAGCTCAAGCCCGTCCTTCGTCTCGGCCAGGTTCATCTTGCAGCGAACGTCGACCGGGTTTGCGCTTGGCCAGAAGCTCGGCACGAAATCCTCGAACACGCGATCGATCTCGCGTTGCAGCGGTGCGAACGCATTGAAGAAGGGCGACGCGGTCAGCGCGCCGGTCATTTTCTTCACGGGAACTGCAGTCATCTCTGTCTCTCCAACGTCTGTCCCGATGGGGACGCGGAGAAGCAGTGCGCCAAAGCGCAGCTTGCGCCTTGATCCAGCGCAACTCAGCACCGCTGATTCAGACGCCGAATGGATAGGTCTCGTCCTCGTGGGACACGACGGTCGTCACCAACGGCTCGACGGCGCTGGTCTCGTCGAACCAGACGAAACCGTCGAACTGGTCGGGCAGCGAGGAACGCGCATAGTGGCTCATAAGCTCGGTGTCCGGCCGATAGATGACGCCGATGTAGCGCTCGAGCCGGGGTTCGCGCAGCGCCCGCCGCAAGCTCTCGTGTCGGCCGGCGCGAAGATCGACCAGGAACCGCGGCGTCCCGGTCTGATGACACAGGGCCTCGTAGCTGTCGGGCCGCGAGGGCAGCACGCGCTTGACCTCGGCTGGGCCATCCCAGTCCGAGGCGGCCATGACCGTGCCGGTGTGGGTCCCTAACCCGATCAACGCCGCCTCGCGGCCGAAGCGCTCTCGGCAGAGCTGGCCGATGTTCAGCTCGCCGCGCTCGGCCCCCATGTCGGTGAAGCGCGCGTCGCCGATGTGGGAATTGTGCGCCCAGACCACCGCCTTCGACGTCGGGCCACGTAACGCCAGGATATGGTCGAGAGTCTCGAACATGTGCCGGTCGCGCAGGTTCCACGACTCGTGGCTGCCGTAGTACATCACGCGGTAGTAGCGCTCGGCGTCGGCGACGACGCGGGCGTTCTGCGCGGCGTCGAAGAAGCGCTCGCCGTCGTGCTCGGCGTAGTCGAGGGCGTGGCGCACCATGTCGCGCAGGATGCCCAGGACCGGGCCCTCGCACAGCGCATAGCCTTCGCTCAGTGATGCGCGGCCGTAGGCGGCCGGCTCCTGGCTCCAGGGGTCGAGGCAGGCGTAGCGCTGGCGCGCCGCCTTCGCCGCCTTCGGGTCGACCCGGTCGAGGTAGGAGAGCACCGCCGCCATCGACGCGCGCATGTTGTAGAGGTCGAGGCCGTAGAAGGCGGTCCGCCGGGCGGTCGGCAGGCGCTGGTTGTGCCCGCGCAGCCAGCGGACGAAGGCGTCGACGTCGGTGTTGCGCCACATCCAGGTCGGGAAGCGCGTAAACGGCGTTTCGGATTTCTGATGCGGCCGATGGCGCACGTGACGGTCGATGGCGGCTGCGTCCGGCCAGTCCGCCTCGACGGCGACGGTGTCGAAGCCGTGACGCTCGATCAGGCGCCGGGTGATCGCCGCGCGCGCCCGGTAGAATTCGCTCGTGCCGTGGCTGGCCTCGCCGATCAGCACGACGCGGGCCTCGGCATAGCGGTCGAACGCGGCGGCGAATGCCTCCTCGTCGATGGCGGGCAGGGGCTCGAGCGCCGCTTCCAGCTGCCGTTCGACGCTAGGCGCAACGGTTTGCAGCGCGCGGGCTGGCGCCTCGGCGGCGTTTTTGCCCGCCAGTGTGTGCTCGAACCAGTCGCCGGCCAGATGCATCACCGCTTCGAGCGTCCCGGGCTCTTCGAAGAGATGCGTGGCGCCGGGCACGATCTTCAGCGCCTTCTTGCAGCCCATGACGGCGATCGCCGCGCGGTTGAGCTCGATCACGCCGTGGTCGTCGCCGCCGACGATGAGCAGCGTCGGCGCGGCGACCTTGGCCAGCGCGGCCTCGCCGGCCAGATCCGGCCGGCCGCCGCGCGAGACCACCGCTCCCACCCGCTCGCCGAGCCGGGCCGCGGCGTTCAGCGCGGCGCCGGCGCCGGTCGAGGCGCCGAACAGGCCGAGCGGCAGGCTCGCCAGCTGCGGGTGCAGATCGAGCCACGCCACGCCTTGCGCCAGCCGCTCGGCGAGCAGGTCGATGTCGAAGACGTTGCGGCGCTGGCCCGCCTCGCTCTCGGTCAGGAGATCGAGCAGCAGGGTCGCGAAACCGCGGCGGTTCAGGTCGTCGGCGACCACGCGGTTGCGCGGACTGAGCCGGCTCGAGCCGCTGCCATGGGCGAAGACGATGACGCCGCGGGGATTCTTCGGCGTCTGCAGGTCGGCCGCCAGCTCCAGCGGCGGAATGCGCACCTCCTGCCGATCGGCGACCGGCGGGTCGCTATCTGGGCCCCACGCCTGACGCAGCAACGCCACCGTCTCCTCGTCCGTCAGCTGGTGGAAGTCGCGGTAGAACTGGCCGACGCCCCAGAAGTTCGTGGCGGGCAGGAGGCAGATCACCTCGTCGGCCTCGCTTTGCATCTCGGCCAGCGTGTCCAGCGGCGCGACGGGGACGGCGAGGATGACCCGTTTGGCGCCCTGCTGTTTCAGTGCGCGGACAGCGGCCTTGGCCGTGGCGCCGGTGGCCAGGCCGTCGTCGACGACGATCGCCGTCCTCCCCTTCGGACTGATCGGCGCGCGCTCGCCGAGATAGGCGGCGCGACGGCGCTGGATTTCCTTCAGCTCTCGGTCTCGCGCGGAGGCAAGGTAGGCGGCGGTGGCGCCGGTAATCTCGCGCACCTCCTCGTTGACCACGGTTTGCGGCGCCGCGCCGTCGACCACCGCCGCCAGCGCGAGCTCGGCATGGCCTGGGGCGCCGATCTTGCGCACGAGCAGCACGTCGACGGGGGCGTGCAACGCCCGGCCGATCTCGACCGCGAGCGGCACGCCGCCCCGCGGCAGCGCATAGACGACGGGATCGGCCAGCGACATGGCCTCGAGCCGCTTGGCGAGCTCGCGCCCGGCTTCGCTGCGATCGGAGAACCCCTGCTCAGGCATCTTCATCAGCTCCGCAAGACCACCGCGCAGGGACGGACGCGCGGCTAGTCGGGCTTCGGACAGTTCGCGGCGTCGGCGTCGCGAGACGTCTCGGACGCCGGCTGGGGACCGAGGTGCGCGCCGGTCGCGACGTCGACGGCGCAGCGTGCGACCACGCCGTCATCCCCGCGCTTGTAGACGACACAGGTCACGCGGCGAGCGAACGCGGCCGCCATCAGGTCCGACCGGCCGCCCGCGCCCGCGTCGCCGGCCAACGTCACCTTGAGCCAGCTCGCCGGCGTCGGCCCCTCGGCCAGGCAGAACGTCCGGCCATCGATGACCTGCGGGACAGGGCCGGAAACCTCGGCCCCTAGCGTAGGCGCCGGAGCGTTGCAGGCGACAGTCACCGCCGACGGCGCGGCATGCGCTGCGCCTGAGAGGGCCGCGGTTAGGATCATGACCGCTGCGAGAGCCACTGGGCTGCCTCCACCAACTGGCAAGCAGTCTGTCGCGCGAACAACGCATTGGCTTTGCGCTGGATCAATCTGGCGGGATCGCTTGCCCGCGACTTGGCCGTGCCGAGCGAACCGCCGCCTGCAACGCCAGCTGCGGCCCGCCTCTGTTGCGCGAGATCAATGCCGGCGGCGCCCCGCTCGGGCAGTGTGGCGCAACGACCC
>Ga0209415_10003765_pt1 | contig 28145 bp, 26 predicted proteins | sample PeaSoiSIISIP2007_FD_187696 | JGI IMG/M metagenome (GOLD analysis project Ga0209415, IMG submission 187696) | Peat soil microbial communities from Weissenstadt, Germany - SII-SIP-2007 (SPAdes) (version 2) | ecosystem: Environmental > Terrestrial > Soil > Wetlands > Peat | place: Germany... | reverse complement strand
CGGCTTGACCGTGCCACCAGCACGGCCTTCACCAGCCCGCGTCGCCCAGCTTGGTCCATGAACGCCCCGGTCGCACCCCCTATTTTCAAAACACGTTCTTACTGCGGGCGCGGAGCGCACGCAAGCACGAGGAGCCGAGGCCCGTTTGATCGTGTGTCCCCGCGGTCGCTGAAAGAGGCCACGCTCAGCGGTGTGCGCTGGCTGATGCTCACCCGCATCCTCGGCGAGGCCGTGGGGCTGGTGGCGATGGTGGTGCTCGCGCGCCTGATCAGCCCGGCGGAATTCGGTCGCGCGGCGGTGGCGCTGATCTTCCTGCCGCTGGCCACGATCCTGACGTTCGAGGGCTTCGCCTCGGCGCTCGTGCAGCGCGAGTCGATCGACCGCCGCCACCTGCGCTCGGCGATGGCGATGAGCCTGCTCGGCGGCGCCTTGCTCTCGGCGCTGGCGGCCGGCCTGGCGCCGCTCTTGTGGCGGCCGCTGTTCGGCGCGCGCACGGCGCAGCTGATGGGGCTCGCCGCGCCCGTATTCCTGCTCGCGGCGATCGGCGGCGTCTCGCGGGCGCTGCTGTGGCGCGAGTTGGACTTCCGCCGGATGAGCCTGATAGACGTGAGCGCGCTGATAGTCGGAAACATCTTGGCGCTCGTGCTCGCACTCGGCGGGATGGCGGCGCCGGCGATCGTGCTGGGGGCGCTGGCGCAGGTCGCGACCGGCTCGGGGCTGCTGCTCGCGTGCGCGCCACCGCCGCTGCCGCGCCTGAGCGCCGGCGCGCGGCGGGAGATCGGCGCCTTCGGCATCCCGGCGGCGCTGGCCGGGCTGGTGGACGTGCTGTTTCGCAACGTCGACTACGCGATCCTCGCCGCGCGCCTGTCGGCCGCCCAGACCGGCGTGTACTGGCGGGCGTTCAACCTCGGCGTCGTCTACCAGGACAAGCTGAGCGGCGTGATGATGCAGCTCGCCTTCCCCGTGTACTCGCGCACGGAGAACCACGCGCAGCTGCGCCGGCTGCACGAACGCGCCACGCGGGTGCACGCCGCGGTGATCTTCCCGCTGCTGAGCGCGCTGATCGTGCTCGCGCCGCTGGCGATCCCCTTCGTGCTGGGCGCACGCTGGACCCCCGCGGTGACCCCGACACGCATCCTCGCGCTGGCGGGCATGGTCGCGGCGATCCTCACCGGCTATCCCCAGGTGATGCTGGCGCTGGGGCGACCGCGCGCGCTGCTGCGCTTCAACGTGGGCATGCTGGTCGCCTACGCGGCCGTCATCCTGCTCGCCGCCGGGCACGGCCTGATCGTCGTGGCGGTGGCCGTGGCGGGCTTCTACATGCTGATTCTGGTGGGCGTCTACCGGCTGCTGCTGTACCGCCACCTCGGCATCTCGCTGCGCGGGATGACCTCCGAACTGGGGCCGGCGATCGCCGGCTGCCTCGCGCTCGGCGCGGTCGGCGAGCCGCTGCGGGTGCTGCTCGCCCCGCAGCTCGGCCCGGCGCCCACGATCGCCGTGGTGGGCGCGGCCGGGATGCTCGCCTATGTGGCCACCCTGCGTGCCGTCTCACCGGCGGCGTGGAAGGATCTCGGGCTGCTGCTGGCACGGGTCCTGCCGCTGCCGGTGTAAGAACGGCCCACCCGCGGACCCGTTCCGGAGTCTCCCGCAGCCCGTTCAGAGCGGATCCACGCAAAAGCCCGCTTGTCAGAACTGTTCGCACGGAAAAACAATCTGCCGACGTTTGGTTTACTGTTTATGAAATAAAGTCGAGGCAATGGGGAGACATGGGCGTAGGCGACACGGGCTGGATGCGCGGCAGCTCACCTTTGAAGGGCGCGCTGTTGGGTTTGCTGCTGCAACACCCCGGCCACGGCTACGACCTCGCCCTGCGCCTGCACAGACGCCTGGGTCCGGCCTGGCAGATCGAGGCCAAAGGCCTCTACCCGATGCTGCAGCAGCTCGAGCGCGCCGGACTGGTCTCCTCGGAGAAGGTCGCCTGTCACGGACCGACGCGTGGCCGTGTCATCTACTCGCCGACCGAGCGCGCGCAGCAGGCGCTGACCGAATGGATGACCACCGGGTGCTCGACCGAGCCGCTGCGCGTGGAACTGCACGCGAAGCTCGCCGTGGCCCGCCGCGAGGACGCACAGCTGCTGCTGAGCGCGCTCGACGGCTATGAAAGCGACTGCCTCACGCTGCTCAGCGCCAGCGCCGAGCGATTCCCCCAGGCCGGCTCGCTGACCGCTCTGGCGATGAACCTGACGCGCGCCGCGGCGCTCATGCGCCTGCGGAGCGAGCTGGAGTGGGTCGCGCTCGCTCGGCGGGAAATCGCGGGCTTCGCGCTGAAGGCGAATGGGTCGGGGGGTCGGGGGACCACGGAGTGCTCAGAGCGCCGCGGCGGCGCCGAGAGTCGCCTGCCACGCGCGCACCAGACGCCGGCGCGGGCTCGCGCAGCGTTGTGATCATCGCCGCGAGGAAGAACAGCAGGTAGGGAACGTGGGGGAAGGAGAGCACGTCGAACAGCGCGCTCGTCAACGCCACCACGCCGACGGCGGCAAACGCGGCCAGCGCCAGGGAGGAGCGCTCGCGATCGGGGTCGTGTGAGTGGGCCTCACGCTCGCGTCGGCGCTCGCGATCGTGGCCATGTTCGCGCGCTTCCCGTGACCGGCCATGTTCGAGCGCCTTCGGCGGTCGGGGTGGAGCGCGCCGAGGAGGCTTGATCAGGCGGTGCGCGCTGCCCATGACCGTGGCGAAGATCGCGATATACGCAGTCACCCCGAGCAGGCCGACTGTGATCAGCAACCCGAGGTATTCGTTGTCGAGGATGCGGTACTTGTGCGGGTCGTAACTCTGAAAGCCCCGGCCCAGCAGCAGGTGGCGCATCACGTCCGGGCGCACGGCGTCGTAGCGGGCGGTGCGGTCGGTGGTGGTGAGGACGCCGTTCACGTTGCCCGGCTGCAGCTGGCCGGCGACCGACCCCAGCGCGCCCGGCGAGGTGAAGTGCACGAGCACGCCCAGTACCAGCGCCAGCCCCAATAGGGATCGAGCGATCACACGCGGGCGGTAGACCATCAGCAGCAGGATCGCCCCCGCCGGCGCGACGAGGCTCGTCTTGCGCGAGGTCGCCACGCCGCCCGCCAGCAGCAGGCCGATCGCCAGCGAGTAGAGCAGCCGCCGGCGCCTGGTGGCAGCCTCGATCGAGCCGATCACCGCGAACGGCAGCACCATCGCCAGCAGCGCCGCCAGCTCCAGCGGCTGGCTCGTCGGCCCGTACACCGTGAGGCGCCCGAGCGAGTCGCGCGTGCCCAGTTCGCTGGGCAGCTCGATCGGCAGCAGCTTCCCCCACAGCGAGTAGAAAACGTTGTAGTGCAGGCGATACTCGACCACCGTTGCAAGCGCCACGATCACGCCGAGCACCACGATCAGCGCAGCGAAGCGCGGCGCCTCGCGGGGACGCAGCGTGGAGGCGACGAGGAAGAAGAACACGATGTAGGAGGCGAGCAGCGCGAGCTTCTTGAGCACCAGCGTGACCTCGTCCATGTTCGCCAGCGCCGGGCCGTCGAGCGCCACGCTCAGGCAGCACGCCGCGAAGAAGGCCAGCGCCGCGCAGTGCACGCGCGTGAGGCGCAGACGCGGGCGCGCCGTGGCGCTCAGCACGACCGTGCCGGTCGCCCACAGCGCCACCAGCCCGAGCAGCGCCAGCCGGTCGGGCGTGCTGTTCAGGGGCAGGCTGACGGGCAGGTCGATCGCGTCGAAGGGAACGAGGAACAGCATCGTCACGAAACCCGCCAGCGCCCACGGCAGCAGGCGCGTGGTGTGCGGCCATTCGCCGCCGGTGGGCTCCACGGCGCGGGATCGAGCGCGGCCAAGCCCAAGGCCGCCCCACTCCCACTCGAGCTCCGGGCGCGCGCCGCGCATGGCCCAGGCCTCCGCAGGAAGGCGGGACGCGGCCCTACGGGAAGGGCGAGGGCGACCCGCATACAGCAGCCCTCCGCCGAGCACGAGCGCCAGCAGGAAGACCGCGACCATCAACTGCCGGCGCGCGCCGGGATCGACCAGCCCGCCGACGGTCGGCCCGAGCGGGCGGAGCACAACCGCCTGTTCGGGACCCAGGGGGTAGGTGGACTCCTGCGCGGCCACGTGGCGCTGCAGCAGCGCGCGGGCCGCGTCGACGAGGGCGATCGCCCCCCGCGCCGTGGGAGCCTGACCGTACAGCGTCAGCACCGGATTGACGCCGTCCACGTCGAGCGCGAGGCGGTAGGCGTGGTCGACCGGGACGGGGTCGGCAAGGACCGGGCTCTTGGGAGCGAAGTTGGCCCGGCCGAGCAGCAGCGTGAACGGCCCCGAGGCCGCCACCCGTGAGCCCTTCAGCCCCAGGGTCCGGCCGAGTTCGGTGGTGACCTCGTCGCTCTGCAGATAGAGGGCGTAGGTGGCGGCCAGCTGCCCGGCGAGCTCGGCTCGTGCGGCACCGGCAGGCGCCGGGCCGGTGAGCTCCGATTCGCTCGAATCCACGAGCACCCTGGCGCTGGCGGCGCCGATCGACAGCGATGACCAGTGGCCCACCAATGCCGCGGCAAGCGCCGCAAGCGCCAGGAGCGCGCCGGCGCGCATTCTCAGGCGACGCGGTCGAGGTCGGCCGCCAGATCCAGCCGTGGCGCCAGCTCCTGGGGCGGCCGGCGCCGCAGGCCCTCGATGCCGACCAGCAGCAGCAGGCCGAGCAGCAGCACGCCGACGGCGGCGAGCACCATCAGCGTCAGGCGCGAGCTGGAGTTGACGGCGCCGGCCTGCGGCGGACCCAACTCGCGGATCGTCACGCGGTTGGCGCGCGCCGTGTGCGCCTGGCGCTGCAGCGCGGCGACGTACGCCCGTACGCCCAGGTAGATCGCCGCGGCCACACGCGCCGCGGCGGCGGCGGTGGGGCCCTGCACCGAGGCGGTGACGACCGGCTCATCCGCCTGCGCGACGAAGCTCAGCCGGTAGGAGGCGCGCTCGCCGAGCAGCTGGCTGCCACGCGCTTCGGAGGGTGTCACGACGGCCTGCGTCTGGCCGGCGCCGCTGTAGGGGCCCTGGGCGGTGAGCTGGCCGACCGGCACGCCGGAGGCGGTGGCGATGTCTTCGAGCACCGCCTGGCTGGCCATCACCTGCGCGAACAGCGACGCGCGCGTGGTCAGCGGGATCGTGTTCTGCAGCAGATCGGCGAGCGCCGACTGCGGCGAGTCGATCAGGATCTGCACGGTGGCGGCGCCCCTCGGCGTACTTCGCGCGAGCACGCCCGCGCCGGCCGCGGCGGCCGCCGCGAGCAGCACGATCAGCGTGGCGAGCAGCTTGCGCGACCAGATGATCCTGAGGACTTCGGCGAGCTCCATCTCACTCAGCGGGGTCGTGGGCCTTCACGACAGGAACGATGTGCGGGGGCACGCCCTTGCACGCCGTCGGCGGCGGCACCAGGAAGGGCGGACGGGGCCGGGGGCCGAGCGAACGCAGCGCCCGCCGGGCCGCCGCGCGACGGCGCGGGGCCGCTCCGCGAGTGCCCCACGGGAGGGCGGCGCGCAGCGCGTGGCGCACCCCCAGCGCGCCGAGGTACAGCTGACGATGAACAGGCGCGAAGTGCTTGCGCGCGTACTGGCGCCGCGCGAATGCCTCCTGGGCGACTATGCGCGCCTGCACACCGCCCTTGCCGGCATGGTGGCGGACCGTCAGCTGCGGCAGGTGACGCACGCGCCAGCCGGCGCGGGCGACGCGCAGGCACAGGTCCGGCTCCTCGCAATAGAGGAAGAAGCGCTCGTCGAGCAGCCCGGCGGCGAGCAGCGCCTCGCGGCGGGCGAGCAGGAACGAGCCGACGACCCAGTCGCAGTCGCGCTCGCGCTCGTAGGCGGCGGGGTCGAGCACCCGCTCGCCCGACCACGCGGGGCGCAGCGGCCAGCGCTCTGAGCCAAGCGCCTCGCCGAGCGCGCGCGCCGCGTGGGGGAAGCGGCGGATCGTCGGCAACAGCGCGCCGTCCGGGTCCACCTGGCGGACGCCGGCGACCCCCACGCGCGGCTGGGAGTCGAGCGCGGCGAGCAGTCCGGCGAGCGTTCCGCTCAGGATCTCGGTGTCGGGGTTGAGCAGCAGCGCGTAGCGCGCCCGGGTGCGCTCCAGCGCGCGGTTGTTGCCGTGGGCGAAGCCGAGATTCGGTGAGGCGAGCACGTGCACGTGCGGAAAGCGGGCGCGCACCAGCTCGGCCGTGCCGTCGGTGCAGGCGTTGTCGACCACGAACACCTCCAGCTCCAGCGGACCGGCGTGCGCGAACACGCTCGACAGGCACCCCTCCAGCCAGCGCGCGTCGTTGGCCGAGACGACGATTACCGCTAGGTCCATCGTGAAGGAACGACGGGTCCGGGACGTTGCTTGCGCATGGAGGCCCACCCGCACGTGCTGATCGTCTCGCCCATGCGCAACGAGGGCGCCCACATCGCTCGTGTCGCGCGGGGAGTGGCGGCGCAGGAGCCGGCGCCCGCGCGGTGGGTGGCGATCGACGACGGGTCGAGCGACGACACTTACGAGCAGTTGAGCGCCCTGAGCGGGGAGCTGGACTTCCTGACGGTCCTGCGCGCTCCCGCCCAGGCTCCCGGCGCGCACGACCGCCTGGCGCGGGCAGTGGAGGCGCGCAACTTCAACCTCGCCCTCGCTCACGCGGGGTGGGAGGACGGCGCCCAGACACGGTGGGATGCCGACCTCCGGCCAGGAGCGGAGCGCGACCCCTACACCCACGTGATGAAGCTCGACGGCGACATCGAGCTGCCCCCCGGCTATCTGGCGGGACTGCTGGCCCGCTTCGCTGCGAACCCGCGCCTGGGGATCGCCGGAGGCACGCTCGTGGAGCCCACCTCCGGCGGCGGCGAGCGCACGATCAGGATCGCCCGCCACCACGTGCACGGCGCCCTGAAGTGCTATACGCGCGCCTGCTTCACCGCGATCGGCGGCGTGCACGAGCGCCTTGGGTGGGACACGATCGACGAGACCTACGCCCGCATGCGCGGCTTTCAGACGCAGAGCTTCAGTGAGCTCCAGTGCGTCCACCACCGTCCGCTGGCCAGCGCCGACGGGGCGCTGCGCGGCCACGCGCGCCACGGCGAGTGCGCCTACATCACCCACTACGGCGCGCTGTGGGTGGCGCTGCGCTCGCTGCGCGTCGCGCGCCGGCCCCCCGCCGGGCTCTCGGGCGCCGCGTTCCTGTACGGCTACGCGCGCGCGAGCGTGCGACGGACCGAGCGCGTGGCCGACCGCGAGTACCGCAGCTTCACGCGGCGCGAGCTGCGCGGGCGGATGCTGGGGGCGCTGCGGTGAGGCACGGTGCGCATGCGGGGGTGGACGCAAGCGGGTGCCCGAATCCGCCTGTGGAGAGTGATCGCCCGCGCCTGCGCGTGGGCATGGTCCATCTCTCAAACCTCCGCCTGGACTCCCGCGTCCAGCGTCAGGCGCGCGCGCTGGCCGAGCGCGGCGACGAGGTCGAGCTGGTGTGCCTCGGCGAGCGCGAGGAGCTGCGCGCCGGCGCAGGGGTGATCCGCGTGCACCCCGTCGCCAGCGAGAAGACGCAGGGTGGGGCAAGCGCATATGTGCGCGGCTACGCGAGCTTCCTGGCGCGCGCGGCGGCGCGCCTCGCCGCGCTCGACCTGCGGCGGCGCTTCGACGTGGTGCAGACGCACAACATGCCCGACCTGATCGTGGCAACCGCGCTGGTGCCGCGCCTGCGCGGGACGCCCGTGATCCTCGATGTCCATGACACGTTCCCAGAGTTGTTTGCCACGAAGTTCGGCCGTCCCCACGACGACCTGCTGGCGCGCCTGTTGCGAGCCGAGGAGCGAGCGAGTGCGGCGCTGGCCTCGCGTGTCGTGGTGGTGACCGAGCAGGCCCGCCGGCGCCTGGAAGGACGGGGCGTTGGCCTGGGGCGCACCACCGTCGTCATGAACTCACCCGACGAGCGCGTGTTCGGGGCGCCGCGGGCACCGCGGACCTGGCCGGCCAAGGGGCCGTTGCGAATTCTCTACCACGGCGGCCTGGCGCCCCGCTTTGGCGTGGAGACGGCGATCCGCGCCGTCGGGCTGCTGAGCGAGCAACTGCCCGAAGTACACCTGCGTGTGTGCGGCTCGGGCCAGGAGCGTGACCGCTTGGCGGCACTGGCAGAGCAGGTGGCGCCAGGGTGCGTCGACGTTGCACCAGAGCCGGTGCCCTTCGAGCGAATCCCAGGCGAGCTGGAGCGGGCGCACATCGGCGTGGTACCGACCCTGCACGACGCCTTCACGGAGTTGCTGTTGCCGGTGAAGCTACTGGAGTACGTGCACATGGGCCTACCCGTGGTGAGCTCACGACTGCCGTGCATCTGCGACTACTTCGGCGAGGGCGAGGTGTCGATGTTCACGCCCGGCGATCCCCACGAGCTGGCGGCCGCTCTGCGTGAGCTGTGCCTCGATCCGGGCGGCGCGCGCCGTCGTGCCTCATTGGCGAGCCGCCGATTGCAGGAGATCACATGGGAGCGCCAGCGCGAGCGCTATCTGGCACTGGTGGACGAACTCGTAGGCGTGCCAGCGCCTCGGCTGCCACATCCTCGGCCAGTGCCACTATCGACTCGCCGTTGAGCAGCCGCGGATAGACCTGGCTGGCCGAGGCGAGCGCGAGGCCGTCCACCCCAGGCCACAGCGGCGCGGTGCGCGGGCGGTGACCGAGCGCGTGCACCGGCTCGACCAGCGGCGCGCGCTGGACCGTCCACGCGACGACGTCCTCCCGCGTGAAGTCGGGCGCGAGACGCGCAAGCATCGCGGTGAAGCGCCGGTAGACGGACTCGTCGTCCTCTGAGAACTCCGGTGCCGAGGGAGCGCAGTACTTGGGCAGGTACGCCAGGCGCAGCCCGTCGGTGTGCGCCGTGCCCACCACGTGCGTGCTCTCGACCACGGTCGTAATCGGCGTGGGGTCGCAGATGTTGACCGAGTAGTACGGCAGCAGCGAGCGGCGCAGCTTGAGCACGAGGCACACGACGCCCAGGTAGCGGCGGGGGTAGGCATCGAGCAGCGGCGCCAGCGCCTCGGGGAGCAGCCGGCGCAGGGCCGGCGGCTGCAGCGTGGGGATCGTCAGGTCAAAGCGCTCCTCGGCGCCGTCGACGCGCACACCGGCCACCGCGTGCCCATCGAGCACGAGCCCTTCCACACCCGCGCCGAGGCGCACCTCCACACCCAGCTCGCGCGCGCGGCGCGCGGCGGCGAGGACCAGCCGTTCGTGACCGCCGCCGGCGATCGCGCCCATGCGCTCGCCCCCGCCACCCGAGCGCGCGGAGCGCATCCTGTTGGTGCGCGCCCACAGGTACGTCGCCGGCAGCTCGCCGTGACGGGCGTCGAAGCGAGAGTCCAAGAGCGGGCGCCAGATGCGCTGCACCACCTCGCGTCCGCAGTGGCGCGTGAGCCAGCGCTCGAGTGGCACGTCCTCGAGCGCGGCGTGGTCCTTGCGCAGCTGGCACTGCGCCACGAACCACGCCAGCCGCGCCCGTCCCAGCGGCGAGAGCGCTCTGAAGCGCAGGAAGTCGCCCACGCCGTTGAAGGGGTGCAGGGCGCCGTCGATGAAGAACCCCACGCCCACGGGCGTGAAGCTCAGCTCGCTCGCCAGTCCCAGCTCCCCCGCGAGCGCACGCATGCGCTCATCCGAGGGGACCACCACGTGGTAGAAGCGGTCGACGCGGTGGCCGTCGAAGTCCATCGACCCGGCCAGCCCGCCGGGGGTGGGGGCGCGCTCCAGCAGCGTCACGCGCGCACCGCCCTGCGCCAGGCGCAGCGCGAGCACGGTGCCCAGGATGCCCGCGCCGACGACGGCGACGCGCGGAGCGGGGTTCACTCCTCGCCGCCCAGAGGCGAGATCGGGGGCGGCTGGATGCGCCCGACGAGGTGGGCCGCCATCAGGCGCCCGTAGGCCATCACGGTCGGACGCAGGTTCATCTTCGATGTGCCCATGCGCCGCGACCAGTCGTTGACGGTCGGCACCTCGCACACGCGGGCGCCCGCGTTGTAGAGCTTCAGCAAGAGCTCCACGTTGGCGGCGAAACCGGGCTCGCGCACCAGCAGGTAGCCGTAGGTCTCCGCCGCGCGGCGCAGGGTCCCCGCGCGGTACACGCGGTAGAGGGAGGAGAGCGTATGGATCTCGCGCAGCCCGCCCGTGTAGCGGAAGGCGCCCGACACCGCGCGCGAGGCCGCCAGCCGCCACGGCGCGACACCGACGATGCGCCCGCCCGGCGCGTACACCGAGGCCAGCACCACGTCGTACCCCTGCGCGAACAGCTCGAGCATGCGCGGCAGGTCGGCAAGGTCGGAGGTGTTGTCGGCCTCCAGCGTCACCACCGCGTCGCCGTCGGCCGCCTCCCCCAGGGCGGCGCGCAGGCCGGAGTTGATCGCGGTGCCCAGCCCGCGGTTGACGCGGTGGCGCACGATCGCCAGGTGCAGGCCGTCGGCGTGCGCGGCGATCTCCTCGGCGGTGCCGTCGCAGGAGCCGTCGTCGACGAAGATCACGCGCGCGCCAAGGTCGTGGGCCACCGGGCCGAGGTCGGCGAGCAGGCGCGGGATGTTCTCACGCTCGTTGTAGGCGGGAATGACGAAGCGGATCATCGGCGTGGCGAGCTCAGGCAGCGACCGGAACGGGGGCGGACGGCGGGGCCGGAGCAGATGGCGGGGCGGGCGCCTCCGTGCGCCGCACGGACGCGTCGAGCAGCCTCACCGGGCGCTCGTGGGCGGCGGAGTCGCGCACCGCCAGCGCAGCCGCGAGCGCGCGGCAGCCCTCCTGCGCGGAGACCGGCTCGGGCGTGTCCTCCAGCACGCAGCGCGCGAACGCCTCGAGCTCGGCCTGCAGCGGCTCGACGCGGCCGAGCGCGAAGCGCACCGCCGCGCCCTCGGCGTCGCCGCGGATGCGCGCCAGCTCGCTCCACCCGGTGGGCGCCCCGGAGGACTCGGTGAACCACACGTCCTGGGTCAGGTAGGACGCGCTCAGCATGCCGCCCTCGCCGATCACGGTCAGCTCGCGGCGCTTCTCGGGCGTGAGCCAGTTGACGTCGAGCAGCCCCCACGGCCCCGCCTCGCCGAAGCGCAGCAGGCAGGCGATCATGTCCTCCTGGGTGGGGTGCACGCAGCGCGAGCCCTGCGCGTAGATGCTCGTGATGGGCAGGCCGAGGACGAACTGCATGATGTCGAGGTCGTGCGTGGCGAGGTCGATCGCCACGCCCGTGTCGCGGATGCGCTGGGGCAGCGGACCGACGCGCGTGGCGTGCGCGCGGAACACGCGCCCGATGCGCCCCTGCGCGATCAGCTCGGCGAGCTTGCCGACGGCGGGGTTGAAGCGCTCGACGTGGCCCACCATCAGCTTCACCCCCGCGGCGCGCGCGGCCGAGGCCATCCGCAGCCCGTCCTCCAGCGCGGTGGCGATCGGCTTCTCCACCAGCACGTGCTTGCCGGCGGCGATCGCGTCCAGCGCGAGGGGCGCGTGGTGCTCGGAGGGGGCGCACACGCAGACCGCGTCGATGTCGGCGCGCTCCAGCAGCCGGCGGTGGTCGCGGAAGGATTCGATCGGCCGGCGACCGATGTGCCGGCGCGCCGCCGCCTCGTCTGGGTCGGCCACGGCGATGAGCCGCGCGGCAGGGATCCGCTCCCAGCTCTCCATGTGAAACGAGCCCATCTTGCCCGCCCCGATGAGGCCGACGCGCAGGGGGGTCATGCCACCGGCTCCCGCGGCGTCAGACGCCACCCACGATGCTCGACGTGCCACCAGCACGCCTGCGCTCGTGTGCGACGTCTGCCATCCGCGGACTCTCCGACACGGATGGAAGATGAGGAGAGGGCCGCCCGGAGGCGGCCCACGGGAGCCGGTAAAGGCGTGGTCGAACGGCCCTGGGGTGACGTGGGTGAGGATGTATCCGGGCGCTGACGGCTGGTGAAAGCCGCGGCCGGCGAGGAAGCCGGCGCCTGACGCCCGATGAAGTCCGCAACGATGCTCGCGATCCGCTGTGCCGCGCGCCCGTCCCCGAAGATCGGTGGGCGCTCTGAGGGGCGCGGGCGCGCGAACGCCTCCTGCAGCGCGTCGGGGTCGCAGCCGACGAGCGTGTTCCAGCCCGTCTGCACGGTGTCGGTCCACTCGGTCTCCTCGCGCAGCGTCACACACGGCACGCCCCACAGGTACGCCTCGCGCTGCACGCCACCGGAGTCGGTCGCGATGCCCTGCGCGCCGCGCTCCAGCGCGAGCATGCGTGTGTAGTCGACGGGCGCCAGCAGCCGGATCCAGGGCGAGACCTCGAGCTCCCACTCGGTCAGCCGTGCCCGCGTGCGCGGGTGCAGCGGCAGCAGCACCGGCCACGGCGCGCGCGCCAGCGCGCCCAGCACTGCCTGCAGGCGCTCGGGCGAGTCGGTATTGTAGTTGCGGTGCACCGTCGCCAGGACATAGTCCCCGCCGGCCGGCTTCACGCGCTCGCGCCAGCTCTCGAGCGTGTCGCAGAGGGGGTCGCCGGTTACGTGCACCTCTCCCTGCACGCCCTCCTCCAGCAGGTTGCGCCGCGCGCCCGGCGTGGGCGCGAGCAGCAGGTCGGCAAGGCGGTCGGTCTGCACGCGGTTGTGCTCCTCGGGCATGTCCTCGCGGCGCGAGCGCAGGCCGGCCTCGATGTGCACGAGCGGCACGCCGGCAGCCGCCGCCGCGCGGGCGCCCGAGAGGGTCGCGTTGGTGTCGCCGCGCACCAGCACCGCGTCGGGGCGCTCGCTCTCGATCAGCCGCGCCAGGCGCAGCTGCGCGATGCCCAGCTGCTGCGCGCGCGAGCGCGAACCGACCCCCAGATTGTGGTCGGGCCGCGGAAGCCCCGTGGCGGCGATCTGGCCCTCGGACATCGCCTCGTCGTAGTGCTGGCCGGTATGCACGAGGATCTCCTCTGCCACCTCGGCCAGCGCGGCGCAGACAGGCGCGGCCTGGATGATCTCCGGGCGCGCACCGATCACGGACATGACCCTCATGCCGCCACCTCGGCCCGCGAGTCGGAGACCGCGGCTGCAGGCTCATCCGCGAGCTCGGACACAACCGCCACCGGCTCCACGGCCGCTGCCAGGCGCAGCGGAGTGCCGCCCGCCTCCAGCGATGCCTCGGCGACCTCAACGACCTCGACGATCTCCAAGCCGAGGGAGAGGTTCGAACGCGGCTCCTCGCCCGTGCGGATCGCGCGGGCGAAGTCCTCGAGCTCCAGGCGCAGCGGCTCCTGGGGCTCGATGCGCGGGATCACCACGTCGCCCGTGCGGTAGATCAGCTGGTGCTCGCCGAAGTTGGCCGGCTCGGGCGGCAGCATGTCCATGCCGCGGTCGTAGATGCGCACCGGTTCATCAGAGGCGGTGTCGTCGTAGACGACCATCCGCTGGCTGCCGACGACGATCATCTGGCGCACCTTGCGCGGCGCCAGCCAGGAGATCTGCACGTTGGCGGTCGGCCCGTCGGCGAAGGCAAGCGTCAGGAAGGCGGTCTCGGGCACCCCCACGCGCAGCACCGAGGACCCCGAGGCGGCGACCTCCACGACCGGCTGGCCGAGCCAGTGCAGCAGGATCGACAGGTCGTGCGGGGCGAGGTCGCAGAGCACCCCGTTGACGTGGTACTTGCCGAGGTTCATGCGCGCGGAGGTGATGAAGTGCACGTCCCCGACGACGCCGTCGCGAATCAGCTCGCGCACCGCGTTGACGGCAGGGGAGTAGACGAACGTGTGGCCGGGCATCAGCACGCGCCCCGTCTCCCCCGCGATGCGCGCGAGCTCGCGCGCGTCCGCCACGCATGTGGCGAGCGGCTTCTCGACGAGCACGTGCTTGTCGGCCTCCAGCGCGCGCCGTGCGAGCGCGTGGTGGGTCTGCGGCGGTGTGGCCACCACCACTGCCTGCACGCCGGGGTCCTCCAGCACGGCGTCCAGCTCGCGCACCGCCCGCGCCTCGGGATGGCGGCGGGCGAACAGGCGCAGGCGCGCGGGGTCGCTGTCGCACAGCGCCCGCAGCTCGAGCTCGGGGCACTCGGCGACGTTGCGCGCGAGGTTCGGCCCCCAGTAGCCGTAGCCGACGACCGCCGTACCGATTGGAAGCGCGCCCTCCCCGCTGTCACGGCCGTGCTCGGCGGGGCGCAGCGCCGCCTCTCGGCCCCATCCCCCCTCGCCGGCCATCAGGATCTCCCCGGGTGTGGGCCGGCCATCAGGCCACCCCCTGCCGGCCGAGGACCACCGGCAGCGTGCGCGCAAGGATGCGCAGGTCGAGCAGCAGCGAGGCGCCCTCGGCGTACTCGATGTCGAAGCGCACCATCTCCTCGTAGGTGCGCTCGTTGCGCCCCGACACCTGCCACAGCCCGGTGAGCCCGGGCTTGACCGCGAAGCGGCGCAGGTAGCGCTCGGGGTAGCGCTCGACCTCGTAGGGGATCACCGGCCGCGGTCCGACCAGCGCCATCTCGCCGCGCAGCACGTTGACGAGCTGCGGCAGCTCATCGAGGCTCCATGCGCGCAGGAAGCGCCCGACGCGCGTGACGCGAGCATCGACCGAGAGCTTGTACAGCCGCCCGCGCTCAACCCCCTCGGGAGACTCGATCAGCGAGTGCACATACTCGCGGTGCGGCGCAGCGCTGGCCCCGTTGCGCATCGTGCGGAACTTCAGAACGGTGAACGGCCGGCGCGCGAGCCCCAGCCGGCGCTGGCGGAAGATCACCGGTCCCCGGGACTCCAGGCGGATCGCCAACGCGATGGCGGCGAGCAGTGGTGAGAGCGCCACGAGCGTCACGCCGGCGACGGTCACATCGAGCAGGCGGCGGGCTGTCCTCTCTGCGCTCACTGTTCCATCAACGGGCACCACTGGGCAGTGCTTCCGCAAAGGAGAAAGTCGCCTCGGCAACCTGTTCCAGCTCTCCGTCCCGCATCCCTGGGAACAGCGGCAGCGAGCAGATCCGCTGCGCCAGCGCCTCACACACCGGCAGACTCCCCGGCCCGAGGCCGAGATGGGCGTAGGCCTCGGTGAGGTGGATCGGCGTGGGGTAGTGCACAGCCGAGGCAACGCCGCGCGCAGCGAGGTGCCCTCGCAGGGCCTCGCGTGCCCGAGAGCGCACGACGAACAGGTGATAGACGTGGTCTGCCTGCGGGAACGGCAGCTCCACAAGATCGATCGGACCCAACAGCTCGCACAGCGCGGAGCCGAGCCGCCTGCGCTCTTCGTTCCAGCCCTCCAGGAGGGTGAGCTTGCGCCGCAGGACGGCCGCCTGCAGAGCGTCCAGGCGCGCGGTGGCGCCCACCAGGCGATGGCGATAGCGCGGGCGCTCACCGTGCGAGCGCAAGAGCTGCAGGCGCTCGGCCATCTCCGGCGAGGCGGTGACGACGGCGCCGCCGTCGCCCCACCCGCCCAGGTTCTTGGTGGGATAGAAGCTGAAGCAGCCGAGCGTGCCGAGCGTGCCCACGCGCCGCCCGCGGTAGCGCGCACCGTGGGCCTGGCAGGCGTCCTCGACCACGTGGACCCCGGCGGCGCGGGCAAGCGCGAGGATCGGGTCGAGCTCGACCGTTGCGCCGTACAGGTGCACGGGGATGACGCAGCGCACGCGCGGACCCAGCGCGGGCTCGAGGATCTCCGCGGTGAGCAGGTGCGAGCGCGGGCAGACGTCCACCAGGCGCAGCGTCGCCCCCACCGCGCTGACCGCCTCGGCGGTGGCGACGAAGGAGTTGGCGGGCACCACCACCTCGTCGCCCGGCCCGATCCCAAGGGCGCGCAGCGACAGCGCGAGCGCCTCGGTGCCGGAGGAGACGCCGACCGCAAAGCTGGTCTCGCAGTAGGCGGCGAAGTCGCGCTCGAAGGCCGCCACGTGCTCGCCGAGCGTGAACGCGCCCTGCTCGGCCACACCACGAACGTCATCCAGCAGCTGGGCGAGCAATTCGGGGTCCGCGCGGTCGAGCCGCGTAAACGGCACCTCCATGTCGCGTCCGCTAGACGGTGGCCGCGGCGGTGGACGGCGCGGAGTCCAGCCGGCGCAGCTCCTGCTGCAGCGCGCGCCGGCCACGGTGGTGCAGGCCGTGGACGGAGCTCTCCGAGCGGCCCATCCGCGCGGCGATCTCCGCCGGCGTCAGCCCGACCAGGTGGCGCATGACGACCACCGTGCGCTGCTCGTCGGGCAGCGTGACGAGCGCGGCGCGCAGGCTGCCCGCGTGGTGCAGCGCCGCCTCGTCGGACTGGCGATCGGCGCCGAAGACCTCTTCGGCGGGGATCGGGCGGCGGCGGCGCAGGTGGTCGAGCGCGACGTTGCGCGCGAGACGCAGCAGCCACCCGGAGAAGGGGATGCCGCGGTCGTCGTACTTGCCGATCGCGGTGATCAGCTTCAGGAAGACGTGCTGGGTGAGGTCTTCGGCCTCCTTGTCGTCCTTGACGATGCTGCGAATGTAGCCGTAGACGTTGCCCGCGTAGCGCTCGTACAGCAGGCGCAGCGCATCGCGGTCGCCCCGCTTGCAGCGCGCGACCGCGCGGCGCACCTCACGCGCGGCCTGGGGCGACTCGTCGAGGGTGGCGCGCGGAGTCGGTCCCATGTGCCAACCGATGGTGCGCCAGCGCCCCCGCCTCCACAATCGCCCAGGCTTCGCTGATTGCGTTCAGGTATCTGAACGCTGCGCTCCCCCGCCCGGGGCGGAAAGCGTTCAACCGGCTGGCGCGCACCTCACCTCACTCCCCGGCCGCACTCCCGGCGCTCTCACCGCACTCCCCGGCGCCCGCACTCCCGGCGCCTCACCGCACCACCCGCGCTCAGGTCATCTCAACCGTCGCGCGTCTGGGTGCGTTCGACCAGCAGCGCGAAGGTGGGGCAGGCCTGGGCGGCACGCTTGGCGTTGGCCACGAGCCCGGGGTCGAGCGGGCGCTCGTCGAGGATCGGATAGCCCCAGTCGTCCAGCGCGATCCGCTCGGGCAGCAGCTCCGCGCACATGCCGTGCGCCTCGCAGGTGATCGGGTTGACGCGCAGACGGTGGGCCATCGACTCACCTGCTCAGCGCCATCGCCGCGGTCCTCGCGGAGGCGGTTGGAAGCGGCAGCTCGCCCGGCCGCCGGCAGGCGTCGCACACCCCGTGGCGGGCGTGGTCGGCGAAGTCCTCGGCGAACACCTCCAGCGCGCTGACGAGGAAGCGCACCGCCCCGTCAGGGTGGCTGCAGGCGCCGCGTCCGCGCACCAGGGTCGCCAGGCGGGCGATGCGCTGGCGGGCCTTGCCGCGCGCCGAGCCGGCCGCGACCTCTTCGACACTGGTGGCGATCGCATCCAGGCCGTGCACGCACGGACCGCACTGGCCGGCGCTCTGGCGGGCCATCCAGCGCAGCACGCGCGCCGTCTCGGCCACGCCGCAGGCATCCTCGGAGAGCAGCGCGACGATGCCGGCGCCCAGCGTCGCCCCGTGCGGGGCGAGGTGTTCGGCCGAGAGCGCCAGACCGCGCAGCTTCTCCGCGCTGACCCACGCGCCCGCGTAGCCGCCCAGCAGCACGGCGCGCAGCGGCGAGGTGGTGCCCCCGGCGGCCTCCAGCAGCGAGGTCAGCGAGGCGCCCTGCTCGATCTCATACACCCCCGGGTAGGCGATCGGCCCCGAGAGCGTGACGAGCGTCGAGCCCGGCTCCGAGGAGGTGCCCAGTGCTCGAAACCAGCCCGATCCGTGGCGCGCGATGAGCGCGATGTGGGCGAGCGTCTCGGCGTTGTTGATAAGCGTCGGGCGGCGCCCCACGCCCCGTTCGAAGGGCATCGGCGGGGTGAACGTGGGCAGCGCCGGGCCCCCGTTGAGGTGGTTTACCAGCGCGGACTCCTGGCCCGCGACGTAGCGCTCGGGGACCGTGGCCAGGCGGATCTTGGCCGAGCCGTCCAGCTCGCGCCGTTCGGCGATCGCGCGCTGGGGGGCGGCGAGGTCGATCGTGTCCGGCACGCACAGGATCACCTCCTCGGCTCCCACCGCCTGCGCTGCCAGCACGCCGCCGTCGAGCACCAGATGGGGCAGCGCGCCCACCAGCGTGCGGTCCTTGAGGCTCGTGGGCTCGCCCTCGGCGGCGTTGGCCACCACCACCGGACGTCCCCGCGCATTGGCCACCGTACGCATCTTCACCGCCGTGGGGAAGGCGGCGCCGCCGCGACCGCGCAGGCCGGCGCGCTCCAGCCGGTCGATCAGCGCCGCGGCGTCGCGACGCTCGCGCCGGCTGTGCGCCAATGGCGGCTCGCCGTGCACCGCGAGGTGCTCGTCAAGGCTCATCGCGCCGTGCGCGGGGATCGCGTTCAGCAGCCGTGGCAGGCCGGCGGGCAGTTCGGGGAGCTGACTCATCGGTGGCCTCCCACCATGGTCGTACTGCTTGTAGTGCCCGCGCTCAGTGGCCTCGCACTTCGATCGGCGCCGCTCATGGTGACCGCGCTCATCAGGGGCTCCCCACCGTGATCGTGCTGGTCGTCGCGCTCGTGGTGCCGCTAGAGTGCCCCAGCAGCGCGGACGGAGTGCCCGAGCGGCGCGCCCATTCGTGCCCGAGCGGGCCGCCGGGCAGCCACAGCAGCAGGCCCAGCGAGAAGACTCCGGCGCCGCCCAGCGCAAGGCCCCGGCGCGCGGCGTTCTCAGGCCAGCCGGGCAGCACGCGAGCCAGGACAGCGACCAGCACGACCGCCAGGCAGCCGATGCTGAGCGCCAGCATCCACGTGCTCTTCACGTCGCTGCCGGTGCCGAGGCCGTGCAGCAGCGCGATCGGCCAACTCGCATACGCAAGCCAGTGGGTCGCCCGCCAGGCGCCGTAGCCGATGCGACGGCGCAGCAAGCTGGTGATGATCACGGCGAGGATCAGGTCGAACGAGACAGCCCCGAGGCCCAGCCAGAACGGCCGGTAGGCACCGAGAAAGGGAATGAACGCATCCGTCAGCGACACCGGCGCGAAGCTGTCCAGGACGGAGGTGAGAATGTGGATCGCGAGGAACACGAGCGCCAGCAGCGAGGCGTTGCGGTGCAGCCCGTCGATCACGAAGCGCGGCCAGCGGGGAGACTGCAGGCGGCGTACGTCCACCACGCCGAGAGCGAGGGAGATGGTCAGCAGCACCAGCGCGACCGCCCCGGTGGAGCGGGTCAGGTACCAGTACAGGCTGGGACCGGTGGCGGCCAGCGGGGTCATCCTCGGGCACCGTCCTGTCTCGCTCCGGCAGACGCCTCGGCTGACCGCGCCTCGGCTGGCCGCGCCTCGGCTGGCCGCGCACCGTCCCGTTTCGCTCCAGCGGCCGTTTCGGCGGGCCACGCGCCGAGTGTCCGCACACGGCCCTCGGGATCGACCAGACGCGCGGGCAGCCCCAGCCCTTCCAGCCACGCGGGCGCCGCCTGCGCCTTCACCAGAGCTGCCGTGCTCGCGATGTTGGCGTCGGTGCAGTCGGCGGCTGCGACGCTCACCGTGCGCCACGTCTCGCCGACGGGCGCGCAGGTGTCGGGGTCGATGATGTGGTGCATCGTGTGACCCTCGTGGCTCCAGCGCCGCACAGCGGTGCTGGAGGTCGCAAGGCCTCCGCTGGCGATCGTGACAGTCTGTCCAGGAGCGCTCACGTCGCTGCGGTGGTCGTCGGTCACGCGCACCAGCCAGCCCGCGGCGGGGGCGGCGCCGGAGGTGGCGATGTCGCCCCCCAGGCTGACCAGCGCGCCCACCCCGGTCGCCTGCTCAACTGCCCGGGCGGCCCGGTCGGCGGCCCAGGCCTTGGCGGTGGCGCCGAGGTCCAGGCTGATCGGAGACGGGATGCGGACCGTGTGGCGCTGCGGATCCAACTCGACGGCCCGCCATCCCGTGTGGACCTGCGCGCGTATGCGCAGCGGCGGTCCCGCGTGCAACGGTGGGGCGAGCGGCGAGGCGGTGTGCGGCGGGGCGTACGGCGAGGGGGCGTACGGCGGGGCGTACGGCGGGGCGGTGTGCGGCGGGACGTGCGGCGCGATGCCCGATGCGGAGCCCTCTCCGGGAGGCGCCAGCAGCCCCCAGTCGCGGTCGTATCCGGCGAGCACCAGCGCCTCGCCCAGCGTCGGATCGACGTCGCCGTCGGTCAACTCCGCCGCGCGCAGGGCCACCTGCAACGCCTCGACCAGCAGCCGATCGACCTCCACGGCCCGGCCCTTGGCGGCGTTGACGCGGGAGAGCTCGGAGTCCGCGCGAAAGCGGCTGCACGCGCGGTCGATCGCGTCAAGTTCGCGCTCGACGATCGCGCGCGCCTGCTCGAGGGCGCCGGGGTCGGTGACCTTCAGCACGACGCTCGTGCCGAGCGCCTCCCAGCTCGCTGCCGCGGATCTGCCGGTGGCGCGGGTCAGCATGTGCTCAGGAGCCCCCGGAGACAACCGGAGTTTCGGGTGCCGCCTGGGCGGGTGCGGAGGATTCCGGAGCCGGTTCGGAGTGGGCTTCGGGCGCGGGTTCGGCGTGGCGTTCAGGCGTCGCTTCGGCGTGCTGTTCGGGGGCCGGTTCGGAGTGGGCTTCCGGCGTAGGTTCGGGCTGGCGTTCGGGTGTCGCTTCCCTGCGTTCGGGTGTGGCCTGCTGTTCGCTTGGGCTCGTGGACTGTTCGGGCGTGGTACGGGGCGCCTGCGAGGGAGCCGCCAACGAGCTGGGGGAGCTCTGGGAGCTGGACTGATGGGCGGCGCTCACCTTGGCCGCGCTCGAGGAGTGTGCGCCCGCCCTGAGCGTCTTCCCGGGGAAGGCCTGCGCGGCGACCTCGGAGAGCGCCCCCGTGAGAGCCACCGAGCCGGCGATCATCCAGCGCGTGGACAGCGACAGCCGGCGCATGGCGGAGTCGCGGGCATGGGTTGTGTGGGGTCGGTGGACTCGCATGCTGTCACTGTCCTGAGTCGAAGGTTTGACGTGAGTACCTGGATATCCTGGCTAAAGGATTAGAAGGTCCGGCGTGGGCATTCGATGAGATGATTCACATCTGGACGGCGGCGCAACGTGGATTGTGAGGCCGCTGGAGCGATTGGGAAGACCTCCGCTCAAGCGATTTCGGGTGGCTCCTATTGGACGAGTCTGCCGCCGGTTGCTAAGCACGCCCTAATCGGGTTGTGAGAAAACTCATCGAATCGCGCGCCCGGCGATAGCCCCTAACATGGCCAGCGATGCAGCGCTCCGCCGATTCCAACGGGGACGAGGCGATACCCCCAACCATCCTCGTGGTCGAGGACGAGCCGGGGATCGTCGACTTCCTCGAGCGAGGCCTTCGGGCCGAGGGCTTTCTGGTCGAGTCGACGAGGGACGGCGTGGAGGGCGAGCGGCGCGCGCTGAGTGAGAGCTTTGATCTCGTGGTGCTCGACATGATGCTCCCCGGCCGCGACGGGCTGGAGGTGCTGGCGGCCGTGCGCCGGTCCAAGCCGGGGCTGCCGGTGATCGTGCTGACCGCGCGCGGCGAGGTCGAGGATCGTGTCGCCGGCCTGGAGGCCGGCGCCGTCGACTATCTGGTCAAGCCCTTCTCGCTGGCCGAGCTCGTGGCGCGCGTCCGCGCCCAGCTGCGGGTGGCGGCGCAGGCGTCGGCGCAGGCCTCGACGACGAAGCTGCACGGCGCCGATATCGAGGTCGACCTACTCAGCCGCCGGGTGCGCCGCGGCGGCGAGACGGTGCTCCTGTCCACCACCGAGTTCGAGCTGCTGGCGTACCTGGTGCGCCACTGCGGGCAGGTCCTCTCGCGCGAGCAGATCCTGAGCGCCGTGTGGGGCTATGACCACGATCCGGCCACCAACGTGGTGGACGTCTACATCGGCTACCTGCGGCGCAAGCTGCGCCGCCCCGACAGCCCTGCCCCGATCTTCACCGTGCGGGCCGTCGGCTACCGCCTCGGTCATGCCGCGGCGTAGCGGCTCGCGCCTGAGTCCCAAGCGCCTGCTCCCCACCAGCCTGCGCTGGCGCCTGGCGGCGTGGGTGACCGCGGTCGTGCTGCTCTGCACCGCCGTGAGCTTCGCCGTCGTATACAACGACACGGGCACGCAGATCCGCCACCAGATCGATCGCGAGATCGCGGGCGACCTCGAAGAGCTCTCACTGACCGTGCGCTCGGCCGCAAGCTCGGACGACCACGGACCCGTCCGCGTGGCCGCAGTGGCACGCCGCTATGTGCAGAACCAGCCCTTCAGCGCCGGCTCGACACTCCAGTTCGCGATCGTCAGCGGGCCGGGCGGTAGCGGCGCGCTCACTGCCACCAACCGCCCGGAGCTGCTCGGTTCCAGCCACCCCGACAACGGTGAGAGCACCGCCGAGCAGCAGCGCGAGAACCGCCTCTCACAGCAGCTGCTGACCGTCCCCGACGGCTACTCGACGGTTACGCTCGCTGATGTCGGAGCGCTGCGCCTGCTCAAGCGCCGGCTGAGCCTCCCGGGCGGGACCCGCGTGACGGTCGGCGTCGGGGAGCGCCTGGTCAGCGTGGGCAACGCCCAGCGCGGGGTCGCGGAAGCGTTCATCCTCGCCGGCCTGCTGACGCTGGCCGGGGCGCTGGGCGCCTCCTACCTGATCGGCACCCGCTTCTCGAGTCCGCTGCGGCGGATGGCGGCGGTGGCGGCGAAGGTCGACGCGGGCGACCTGCACCCGCGCATCCACGACGTCGGCGGTCGCGGCGAGGAGGTGCAGGTGCTGGCCGAGGCGTTCAACCACATGCTCGACCGTCTCACCGACGCCTTCGCCAGCCAGCGCGCGTTCGTCGCGGACGCCTCGCACGAGCTGCGCACGCCGTTGACGGTGATCCGCGGTCAGCTCGAGGTGCTCGCCTCCCAAGCCGACCCCTCCGGCGAGGAGGTGCGCCGCGTGGAGGGCCTCGTGCAGGCCGAGATCGCCCGCATCAGCCGCCTCGTCGACGACCTGCTCGTGCTGGCCAAGGCCGAGCAGACCGAGTTCCTGCGGGTCGAGCAGATCGAGCTTGCCCCGTTCGTGGAAGAGCTGTGGGACGGAGTCAGCCTGCTCGCCAAGCGTCGCTTCGAGCTCGGCTCGGTGCCCGAGGGGACGCTCACGGCCGATCCCGATCGTCTTGCGCAGGCGCTGCGCAACCTCGTGAGCAACGCGATCGAGCACACCGCACCCGAGCGGGGGCTGGTGCGTCTCGACGTCGAGCGGCGCGCCGGACGCCGTGTGCGCTTCGTGGTGAGCGACGACGGTCCGGGCATCCCGCCCGACCAGCGCGAGCGCGTGTTCGACCGCTTCCACCGCACCGACGCCGCCCGCGACCGGGCGTCGGGGGGTACGGGGCTGGGTCTGGCGATCGTGCAGGCCATCGTCGAGGCGCACGGGGGGTTGGTGAGAGCCGATGCGAGCGCGCACGAAGGTGCGCAGATCGAGCTCGAGCTCCCCCGATTCGCGGCACGCGTCCCCGCGGCGTCTGCGCCCCCGCCTGTGCCGGAGCCGTCTCTCGCCAAGCCCTGACCCGGGCGGCGTTCTCAGTGGTTTCCCGCATCCGATTGGGGCGTTAATCCGCTGGTTCGAGCGTCTGAGCGGCCATACGCTGAGACGATGGTCGCCCATCTCAGGCTCGCGTCGAATGCCGCGACTGGTTCACAACAGCAGGACGAGCAGCCGTCGGCTCAGCCCGCGATCCGGGTGATCCTGGCCGACGACCACGATCTCATGCGCCGCAGCCTGAGGCTGCTGCTGGACGGCGTGGCGGATCTCGAGGTGATCGCCGAAGCCGATGAGCTGCCGACGGTCGTGCATCATGTCCAGGACCATCGACCGCACGTGCTCGTGCTGGACCTGAACATGTCAGGCACCTTGAGCGTCGAGGCCATCGCGGGCCTGCGCGAGGGCGTCCCCGAAACCCAGGTCGTGGTGGTGAGCATGGAGGAGAACCCCCTGTTCGCGCAGCGTGCGCTGAACGCCGGGGCGCTGGGCTACGTGCTGAAGTCCACAGCCGACGAGGAGCTGCCGCAGGCGGTGCGCGCCGCCGCGCGTGGCGAGGAGTTCGTAAGCCCACCCGTCGCGGCCCGCCTGCGCGAGCTGCAGAGCTCGCTGGTGGCCGACAAGCTGAGCGCCCGCGAGATCGAGGTGCTGCGGCTGATCGCCCTGGGGCACACCAGCGTGGAGATCGCACGCAAGCTCCACCTCTCGCCGCGCACGATCGAGACCCACCGCACCCGCATCCACCGCAAGCTCGGGCTCAGCACGCGCGCCGAACTGGTCCGCTACGCGCTGGGGCGCGGTCTGCTGAAGACTTGAGAACGAGTCAACCTTCGGCAGCGGACGCGGACTCGGAGCGACGCTGCTGCGGGGATTCACGTTGCAGGAACTCGCCAATTTGACCGACCACTCGGCTGCCCTCAAATGGGAGGCGCCCCCGGAGCGCTCGCCCCCTGTGATCCGGCCGATCGACGGGTGCAGATAAACGCCCATCCGACCTGCAGGTTTATACAGATACCCGACGGGCAGGCCGGCTTTAGCGTCACCTGTGTCACAGCTGACATGCTTGCATGGCTACCGCGCTCTCGACTCCCCGTTCGCTGCTGCTCGGCCTGATCCCGGGTCGCATCCTCACGGCAGACGCCGCGCAAGCACGCCGGTCCCGGTGCTAGCCTCACGGTCTATCTGCGGGAGCATCCTGAGAGCCTGTACTTCGCGGTGCGCGACTCCGGTCGCGGCTTCGATGCCACCGTGTGGCGTTCGAGCGGGGGGCTCGTGAACATGCGCGATCGCATCGGCGCGCTCGGCGGCGAGTTCGAGATCCGCTCCGGGCCGTGTGGCACCTCGGTCTCGGGGTCCGTTCCCAACGCGGTCGGGCACCCGCTTGCAACTCCGGGTCGCCCTCCCGCTACCACGGCGCGGTGGACGAGGGCATGAGCGCACCGCCACCGGACGACGCCGGCCAACGCTCTGAGCGGCCCGACGAGGGCAGCGAGGGCGGCGCTCCGAGCCTGTCCGGCAGCCAGCCTCCACTCAACCGGCCCCTCCCCTCCTCCTCCCCTCCTCCACCCACCGAGCCGCACGCCGCCCCGCCCCCCGGCGGTGAGAGCGGTCCCCCGGGGGGCACTCCACATCGCTGGCTCGTGCGCACGCTGATCGGAGTGGCCACGGTGCTCGGGGTCGTCGCGATCTTCGCCGTGTGGGCCAACCGCCAGCTGCTCGACACCGGCTACTGGACGAACACCAGCAGCTCCCTGCTGGAAAGCCCGCCGATCCGCAGCGAGCTGGCGGGGTACCTAACCGACCAGCTCTACGCCCACGTCAACGTCGCCGGGGAACTGAAGGGCGAGCTGCCCGAAGAACTCAAGCCGCTGGCCTCCCCGGTCGCCGGCGCGCTGCGTGACCTGGTCGAAAAGGGCGTCAACTTCGCCCTCGAACGCCCGCGCGTGCAGGCGGCGTGGCGCACCGCCAACGAAATCGCCCACCGCCAGTTCGTCAAGCTGATCGAGAACCGCGGCTCGCTCGTGCGCACCCCCGGGGGCGGCAACGTGGTGATCGACCTGCGGCCCCTGCTCGGCGAAGTCGCGCAGCGCGTCGGCGCGCCCACGTCCGTCGTGGAAAAGATCCCTCCCAACGTCGCGGAACTGAGGGTGATCCGCTCCAACAACCTCAAGACGCTGCAGAACGCCGTCAACGCGCTGCGCGGGCTCGCGCTGGTGCTGCCGCTGCTGGTCTACCTGCTGTATGCGCTCGCCGTCTACCTCGCGCGCGGGCGCCGCCGCCAGACGCTGATGGAGGTGGGCGCCGCCTTCATCGCCGCCGCCCTCGTCGTGTTCGTGGCCCGCTCGCTCGCGGGCCACGCCGTGGTCAATTCGCTCGCCGCCACCGCCGCGGTCAAGCCGGCGGCGGAAGCGGCGTGGTCGATCGGCACCTCTGTGCTCGTCGAAATAGCCTGGGCCACCATCTACATCGGCATCGCCCTGATCCTCGCCGGCCTGCTCGCCGGCCCCACGCAGGTGGCCACCTTCATCCGCCATGCGCTCGCCCCCTACCTCAACGAGCGCGCCGACATCGCCTTCAGCGCGGTCCTCTTCCTGCTGCTGCTGCTGTTCGTCTGGGGGCCGATCGCCGCGACCCGCACGCTCACGGGCATCCTGATCATCACCGCGCTGGCGCTCGTCGGCACCCAGGCGCTGCGCCGCCAGACCCTCAGGGAGTTCCCGGCAGCGACCCCTCTCTGGCCGAGAGATAGAGGCCGGCCGGCCTAATCGCGTCCTGGGGTCTGGATGGCAAGATCTCAGTGTGGTGTACTGGTAGGCCCCCCAAAGATGGAGACGGCGTATGGCTACCTCTGAGCGCACCACGACAAAAGCCTCCACGAAGGTCGCCAAGGGAGCCGCGCCCAGCGCGGCAGCACCCGCGGGCCGCCCCACGGCGCCCGCCGAATCGATGACCCCCGCCGAGCGCGCCGCCGCCGGCAAGGCGGCACGCACCGAGGCCCCGCGCTCCAGCCACGCCGACTGGGCGCCGGCGAAGGACCGCGAGGACCCGGTCGCCCAGCTCGAGCGCCAGGCCGAGAGCCGCGTCCCCGAGCTCGTGCCGCTCCGCTACGGGCGCATGGCGCACTCGGCGTTCGCCTTCTTCCGCGGCGCCGCCGCCGTGATGGCCGCCGACCTGGCCCACACCCCCGTGTCCGGCCTGCGCGTACAGCTGTGCGGCGATGCGCACCTCTCCAACTTCGGCGGCTTCGCCTCGCCCGAGCGGGAGATGCTGTTCGACATCAACGACTTCGACGAGACCCTCCCCGGGCCGTGGGAGTGGGACGTCAAGCGACTCGCCGCGAGCCTCCTGATCGCCGGGCGCGACCTCGAGCTCGAGCGCCTGCACTGCCGTGAGGTGGTGGTGTGGTCGATGCGCGCCTACCGCGAGGCGATGCGCACCTTCGCCGAGCGGACCAACCTCCAGGTCTGGTACGCGCGCCTGGAGGCCGAGGAGGTGCTCGCGATGGCCGGCGACATGGGCGCCGACGCCAAGCGGCTGAAGAGCCTGCAGCGCAACATCGACAAGGCGCGCGCCAAGGACTCCGAGCGCGCCGTCTCCAAGCTCACCGAAGTGGTCGGCGGCCAGCTGCGCTTCATCAGCGCCCCGCCGCTTGTGGTGCCGCTGCACGAGCTGCTCGCTGACGTGCCCCGCCAGGAATTCGAAAGCCGCATGGCCGACCTGCTCGATGGCTACCGCGCGAGCCTCGCCGACGACCGGCGCCGGCTGCTCGACAGCTACCGCTTCCAGGGCATCGCCCGCAAGGTTGTGGGCGTGGGCAGCGTCGGCACGCGCGCGTGGGTGGTGCTGATGGTCGGCCGCGACGAGGCCGACCCGCTCGTGCTGCAGTGCAAGGAAGCCCAGGTCTCCGTCCTGGAGCCCTACGCCGGCGCCTCCGACTACGCCAACTCCGGGCAGCGCGTAGTCGAGGGCCAGCGCCTGATGCAGGCCGCCTCGGACATCTTCCTCGGCTGGCTGCCCGCCGTCGGCCTCGACGATCAGGCGCGCGACTTCTACGTGCGCCAGCTGTGGGACGGCAAGCTCTCGGTCGACATCGAAACGATGGACTACCAGCAGCTGCGCAACTACGGGCGCCTCTGCGGCTGGACGCTCGCGCGGGCTCACGCGCGCAGCGGCGATCGCATCGCAATCGCCGGCTACCTGGGCAAGGGCGGGGTCTTCGAGGAGGCCCTGGCCGACTTCTCCATAGCCTACGCCGACCAGAACGAGCTCGACTACAAGGCGCTGGTGGGCGCCATCGCCGCCGGGCACATCGAGGCCGAGGACGCCTGAGTTCGAGGCCGAGACGCCCGAGCACCAAGGGCGAGACGCCTGGTGAAATTAGGTAGCTAGCTACCTGGACATATGCACTGGCAGCTAGCAGGGTTTCTCCTGTGACTGCCCCCGCCCAGCCAGACCCGGCCTTCGCGGCGACCGTGCGTCGCCTGCGCCAGCGCTGCGGGCAGACCCAGGAAGACCTTGCCCACCGCGCCGCCCTGACGACGTCCGCGCTGGCCCGCATCGAGCGCGGCAAGGCCAACCCGACGTGGACCACCACGCGGCGGATCGCCGTCGCGCTCGGGGTGAGCCTGGAGGAGTTGGGCCGGGCTGTTGAAGAAGAGGAGTAGGTGGCCGCAGGAGTCGCCCGGCGACTGTCTGCACCTCTTGCAGTGGAGAGCGCCAGATCGAGGTTCAGGGCCCGTTGCTGTCAGTCACCTCTCCGCTGCATGATCAGCAGCCAGATCTTCGGCCCGGATGACGAACGTG
>Ga0209415_10003764_pt1 | contig 28151 bp, 28 predicted proteins | sample PeaSoiSIISIP2007_FD_187696 | JGI IMG/M metagenome (GOLD analysis project Ga0209415, IMG submission 187696) | Peat soil microbial communities from Weissenstadt, Germany - SII-SIP-2007 (SPAdes) (version 2) | ecosystem: Environmental > Terrestrial > Soil > Wetlands > Peat | place: Germany... | reverse complement strand
CGCGTGCGGGCCGGATTGCTGCCGATCAAGGATATCGTCCGCGACAATTTCGAGCGCCTGGAAAGAATCTTCAAGGAAGGGAAGAGCATCACCGGAATTCCCACGGGCTACGTGGAGCTGGACAAATTAACTTCCGGTCTGCAGCCTTCCGAGTTGCTGATTCTGGCAGCGCGCCCTTCGCAGGGAAAGACGGCGCTGGCGCTGAACCTGATGGAGAACATCGCGATTCGCGGCGGGCACCCGGTGGCCATGTTCAGCCTGGAAATGTCCAAGGAATCGCTGCTGCAACGCCTGGTGGCGTCTGTAGCGCAGATTGACGCACACAAATTCCGTACCGGACATTTGAGCAAGGAAGACTGGCGGCGGATGACGGAATCTCTGGGCGTCATCTCTTCGGCGCCGCTGTGGATCGACGACGCCGGGTCGATCAGCGTGCTGGAAATCGGCGCCAAGGCGCGGCGGCTGAAGCGCGAAAAGGGTTTGTCCATGCTGGTGGTGGATTATCTCCAGTTGATCACCGCGCGGGGGCGCTTTGGGAACCGCCAGGAAGAAGTCTCCAGTATTTCGCGAGGATTGAAAGGCCTGGCGAAGGAGCTGCAGATTCCCGTGCTGGTTTTGAGCCAGTTGACGCGCGCGCCGGAGCGCGATGAGCGCGGGCCGCAGCTTTCGGATTTGCGCGAATCGGGTGCGATCGAGCAGGATGCCGACTTGGTGATGTTCATTTACCGGCCGCATTTCTTCAAAGCGGGGGCGACGCCCGAAGAGCGGGAAGAAACGGAGCTTCGGATTGCGAAGCAGAGGAATGGTCCGACGGACATGGTGAAGTTCGTGTTTCGGAGCCGGTTCACGCGGTTTGAAGAAGCAGCGCCGGACGCATTCTCGCAGTTTGCTCCCGACGACATGTAGTTGCTGCCTTCCTTGCGTGCAGCAGGCCAGCTGCGGTAGGCATTCCACAGCGCGGCAATTCAACCACACTTTGGTCGTGTATCAGCAATCTTGGAGGCAGATTTCTAGTTAACAATGACGGCCCTCCCCCTTCACCCTTTTTTATAAGTGTTTATTCTAAAGGGGTTTAGGATCGCAAAAACCGCCTAGATCGGCACTCCTCTATAAATGTTGATTCTAAAAAAGTTACGGACGATCGAGGTGAAAAAGCGACACCTTTTCGCACGATTCACAGTCGTCCGATGGATGCGAGGCGGGGACCCCTGTCAGAGGCTCCCACCAGCTCATGATTGAGACTGGGTAGATTCGTGCTTACTTGAAACGTGCACTGGCAAATCCGAGTGGGGATGATGAATTTCAGAAAGTTAAAGGGACAAAAAGGCTGAGCACTGCGCGATTTACCTGTAAAAGACTGTACCAAAATACTACTGGAAGTCAAGACCGTATTTGAGACTTCCGGTTGGCGGCGGATTGCAACGGTCTTTGGGTTGCATTGGAATAGAGGGAAGAGCGGCCCGCCTGAGAAGGCGGGCCCTACAGGGCGCGAGGGTGTTGTCATTCACGTGGCAGGCGATGCGGCTGTGGGCGGGCCGGGGCCGCGCGGATGGCGTAAACTAAATTTTTCGGAAGGCACATGGCAAGCACACAGAAAAGTCCCCGTAAGGAAGTGCGACGTCCGGTGTGGGCGGAAGTCTCGCTGGGCGCGCTGGCGTTCAATCTGGAGGCGATTCGCAAGTACGTGAATCCGCCGGAAGAGCAACGCAACACGCCGCGCAAAGTTCTATCGATCGTCAAAGGCAATGGTTATGGCCACGGCGGGCCGGAAGTGGCGAAGGCACTGGAGAAGGCCGGGTCGGACTGGTTCGGCGTTACCTGCACGCATGAGGGGATTGCGGTGCGCAAGAATGGGGTGCGGAAGCCAATCCTGGTTCTTACGAGCTTTGTGCAGGGAGAAGAATCCCGGCTGGTAGAGCACGAACTGACGGCGGTGATTCATCGTTGCGAGCAATTGGCGCTGCTCGATCGCGCGGCCGCTCGGCGCAGCGGAAAGAAACGCGTACCGTTTCATTTGAAGATTGATACGGGGATGAACCGGCTGGGGATTGCTTCCCGAGACGTGGAGTGTTTTGCGCGGCAATTGGGGAAGTGCAAGAACATCCAGCTCACGGGTATTTTTTCTCACTTTGCTTCTTCGGGAGTTTTCACGGATACCGCCGTCGGCCAGCAGACGCGCGAGCAAGAAGAGCGTTTTTATGCCGCGCTGGAACGACTGCGTGCGCTGGGAATTGATCCGGGCATCGTGCACCTGGCGAACAGCGCGGCGATTGTTTCCCGACCGGAAACATGGGCGGACATGGTGCGGCCGGGAGCGATTCTCTATGGCTACCATCCGGGCTACCACCCGATCGAAAAGCGCGAAGAAGCGGAGGCGCAGCTGCCGCTGAAGCCGGTGATGAGCTTGCGCTCCAGGATTATCAGCTTGCGAAATGTGCCGCAGGGTGCGGGGGTGGGATACGACTCGGCATTTGTGGCTCAGCGGCCTTCGCGGATTGGCGTGCTGGCGGCGGGGTATGGAGACGGAATCCACCGGTCGCTGGGAAATCGCGGCAACGTGCTGGTGCGCGGGAAGCTCGCGCCGATCGTGGGAATTATTTCGATGGACGTGACCATGATCGACCTTACGGATATTGAAGACGCGGAGATCGGCGATGTTGCCACGGTTCACGGAACGGACGGCAAGCACGTGTTGCCGGCGAATCGCGTGGCGCGCAGCATTGGGACTGTAACTTCGGATTTGCTTTGCGCGGTGAGCCAGCGAGTGCCGCGGTTGTACGTCCGATAATTGGAAAATTCTATCCGCTGTATTAGGCAATTTCGCGGTTGGCGATTCGCCATCCCCTTGACGCGAAACTATTGAGAGAGTATATAGTGCACGGCAGCGCGAAGCGGCGTTGCACATCCCGCATCGGCCCTGGGTCTCTCCGCTCCTGCGGGCTGGCTGTACTGATTTTGCAGTGAACGATCGATACTGTGAGGTCGTATGAGCCGGATCACCCCTGAAGCACAACGGCGTTCACCTTCTCCCGAATCCAGCAGTTCAGCTCAGCGCGAAGAAAATGCCATGCACGCGCGCGGGAACTGGGCTTCGCGCGGGAGCTGGGATTTCTGGGTGGTGCGCGTGTTTTTAGTCGCATGCACGGGGGCGGTGAGTTATACGTCGGGACCATTCGGACTGCGGGGATTTGCGGCGGCGGGCGTGGGACTTCTGATTGCGCTGGTAGTGCTGCTGGCGGAGCTGCGGCTGCGGCGAACGGCGTTGAGCGGGTTGCTGGGCGGGGCGTTTGGAGCGGTGCTCGGCGTATTTGCGGCATTGCTGGTGACTTTGGTGATCTCGCGCACGAATGAAGCCGAACCTACAAAGTCGTTCCTGGAATTTGCAGCGCTCTTCGCGTTTGGCTACCTGGGACTGGTGCTGGGATCGCGGCGGGGTGGAGAAATGAAGGTTGACGGTTTGGACGGTTTCTTCGGCAAAAAGGCGGCGCCCACGGAATCGATGAAGCTACTGGACACCAGCGTATTGATTGACGGGCGCATCGCGGATATCTGCGAGGCGCAGTTCATGGAGGGAGTTCTTGGAGTGCCGCAATTTGTGCTGCACGAGCTGCAGATGGTGGCGGATTCCTCGGACCCGCTAAAGCGGCAGCGCGGGCGGCGCGGGCTGGAAGTGTTGCAACGGATTCAAAAAATGCCTCAGGTAGAAGTGAGGATACTGGAGGAAGATTTTCCGCAGGCGGGGGACGTGGATCACAAACTGGTGGAGCTGGCGCGGCGGACCGGAGCGAAAATTGTTACTAACGATTTTAATTTGAACAAGGTGGCGACGGTGCAGGGCTTTTCGGTGCTAAACGTCAATCAACTGGCGCATGCGCTGAAGCCGGCGGTGCTGCCGGGCGAGCCCATGCGAGTTTTGATTTTGCGCGAAGGCAAAGAGCCGAATCAGGGTGTGGCATATCTGGATGACGGCACGATGGTGGTGGTGGATGGGGCGCGGCGGTTGATCAACAAGAGTGTGGACATCATTGTGACGTCGGTGCATCAGACCACGGCAGGCAAAATGATTTTTGGCCGGCTGGAAGAACGAGCGGAGCAGGCGGCTGCTCCCTTGCGGCAAGCTGCCGCGGCGGGACGGGGAGAAGGCGGTGGCGGCACGCGTTCCGATGCCGCGGGCCGCGCCGAACCATCTGCGCGTCTTCCGGAGCCGGGAGCGCTGGACCGCGAGGCTCGTCCCATTTTCCCTGGACCGGATGTCAGATAGTCGATAGAGGACTGCCCGTACCCATTTCACCCCTTACCCCTGCTTGAGGTACACTCTGAAGTTTGCGAATGCTGCCTTGACGCATCCGGGCGGAATCGCTCCACACATGAGCCGAATCGCTGCCATTCTTCCCGCTGCCGGTATGGGAACGCGCATGGGCGCGGAAACGCCGAAGCAGTTTCTGGAGTTGGACGGGACGCCGATCGTGATTTTGAGCTTGCGGCGGATTGCGGCTTGCGCGCAGGTGACGGACATTATTGTGGCGACGCGGGCGGATGAGGTCGCGCGGCTCGAGGAGCGGATTGGGAAAGAAAAGTTCAAGCAGACGGTGCGGGTGGTGAAGGGCGGGGACTCGCGGCAGGATTCGGTGGCGGCGGCGCTGCGCGAGGTGGCGAACGACACGGAAATCGTGCTGGTGCATGACGCGGTGCGGCCGTTCGTGACGCCGGAGCAGGTCGCGCGAGTGATTGAAGAGGCGCGGCGGTGCGAGGCGGCGATCCTGGGCATTCCGGCGATGGACACGGTGAAGGAAGTGAAGCGAGCGAGTTTGCCGGAGGATGTGGCGTTGATTACGGGGACGGTGCCGCGGGAGCGCGTGGTGCTGGCGCAGACGCCGCAGGCGTTTTCGACGAAGCTACTGAAGGAGGCTTTTGCGCGGGCGCAGGCGGATGGGGTGAATGCTTCGGATGAGGCGGGGCTGGTCGAGCGCATGGGGCACGATGTGCATGTGGTGCTGGGCTCGGAACGGAATATGAAGATTACCAAGCCTGCGGACATGGAATTGGCGCGCTTCTACGTGGAACGCGAGCGGCAGAAGAAATGAGCGTGCGCTGCGGAATTGGATATGACCTGCACCGGCTGGAAAGCGGCCGAAAGTTGATTGTCGGCGGGATCGAATTGCCGTTTGATAAGGGGCCGGTGGGGCACTCGGATGGGGATGTGCTGGCGCATGCGCTTTGCGATGCGCTGCTGGGCGCGGCGGGGCTGGGGGATATCGGAACGCATTTTCCGGATACGGATCCGAAGTGGAAGGGCGCGAACAGCATGGTTTTTCTGGAGCATGCGAAGAAGCTGCTGGATGAGAAACAATTTGCGATCGAGCATGTGGATGCGGTGGTGATTACGGAGAAGCCCAAGCTGGGGCCGCATTTTCCGAAGATGCGGGAGGCGCTGGCGAAGGCGCTCGGCGTCGGGGTGGAGAAGATTCATCTCAAAGCGAAGACTAATGAAGGTGTGGATGCCATTGGGCGTGGGGAGGCCATTGCGGCGCATGTGGTGGCGACGCTGACTTCACGCTGAGTTGCAAGAGTGCGGTGGGTTGGAACGCCGTATTTTCGAAGCTAGGAGTGAATAACGGCGCGCCCGACATAGCGAACGAAAGAACGGTCTGAAGACCCGCCACTACCAGGCCATGGTCCGCTACAATCCTCTTGATGCTTCCTGATGATCATTCTGAGGATCCGGTTGCTGCGGCGAATCCTTTCACGGCGGACGACGTTGCCGGTATTCTTGGCGAGCGTGGATGGCTGGCGGCGGAGCCTTCACCTCAGCAGCGGGCTTGGTGTGAACGGGCGGCATTGCTGCTTGGAGGGCATGTTGCTGATGGTGCTGGGCTGGCCGATCTGATTGGCTTGGTTTTTCAGTACGACGCGCGGGAAATTATTTCCAAAGTAGAGAGCCATGTGGTGCTTTCGCGGTACGCGGCGCGGGGAGTGCTGCGGCAGGTGGCCTTGCTGCTGTTGGAGGGGACGGCGCTGACGTCGGACAGATTTAAGGAGATTGTTACGGCTTTGAAAGAGGGGATGGAATTGCGCGGGCGGGAACTGTTTCATCCGATTCGCCTGGCGCTGGCGGGGCGGGCGGGGGAAGGGGAGTTGGACCGGGTGATCTTGCTGTTGGATGAAGCGGCGGGGATTTCGTTCACAGTGCCCGTGAAGTCGGCGCGGGAGAGGATTCTGGAGTTTTGCTCGGCGTTGGATTGAGTTGGCTATCGAAAAGGCGCAGCCCGCCGCGGCGGGCGCCCCTCTAAAGAAAGCGGCGGCAGGGTAAACTCACTACTTCATGGACAAACTGACGGGAATACATGCGGTGAAGGAGGCGCTGGAGGCGCGGCGGCCGATCGATCGCATTGCGATTGCGAAGGGGCGGCAGGACACGCGGGTCGAGGAAATTGTGCAACTGGCGCGCAAGCAGGGCGTTGCGGTGCGGTTTGAAGACCGAGGACAGCTTGACCGGTTGGCGAATTCGAAGGATCACCAGGGAGTGGTGGCGCTGGCGGCGGCGCGTGCGGCGGCGAGTTTGGAAGATATTCTAACGAATGCGAATGCTGTTGGACCGGGTCAATTGGGGCTGATCGTTTTGCTGGATGGCGTTGAGGATCCGCACAATCTTGGGGCCATCATTCGAACGGCGTTGGCGGCGGGCGCGCATGGGGTGGTGATTCCGGAGCGGCGTGCGGCGGGGCTTACTGATACGGTCGCGCGGGCTTCGGCGGGGGCGCTGGCGCATTTGCCGGTGGCGAAAGTGACCAACCTGGTGCGGACGATGGAGGAGTTGAAGGAAGCGGGCTATTGGCTGGTGGGCCTGGATGAACAGGGGGACAAGAGTTACACCGAAGTGGATTACACTTCGCCGGTAGGGATTGTGCTCGGCAGCGAAGGGCAGGGGCTGCACGAGTTGACGCGCAAGCGTTGCGATTTTGTTGTTTCGCTGCCGACGACTGGACCGGTAAAATCCCTCAATGTTTCCGTGGCCGCAGGGGTTGTGCTCTTCGAAGCCCTCAGGCAGCGAGGAAATGCTTCACACAAGATCCCAGATGTGAAATAGCGCTCGGGGCACGCCCGATGCATGCTTAGACCAGTGCGAATGAAAATCGAAACGCCACTGCCAGTACATATCATTCAAGGCGGCTCCGCTCTTCTGAAGTTTTAGGGCATCCTTCAAATCAAGATAGATTTCAGCGATATCAATGGCCAGGGAGCACGAAACCGGGTCTGCTTTTTGAGTTGGGTCAAAAACTTCCCAGTAGAGGTCGAGGGGACCAAAAATTTGCCGAAGCTTGTCAGATAATTTTGCCCATTCTTTTGTGTGGACTGCGGTTCCCTCAGGGGTGTGTTTAACGTCATCTGTAGCTGATTCTGCCAGGGGCAGGCGCAATCCCACCTCGCAAAGCCTCGAGAGATGCACCGCGAGCTCTTGCACAAACTGTCGGCTGCGATTGTCGCAATCTTCAATCAAAAAACAGAATTCTCCAGTGAGGCCAGGGAATGTCTCGATAGCATTGCGCTCATCCGCCGTCATTTCATTTGGCGAGTCAAGTGTCACGGCGGGCGAGACTCACTTGTCGTACTGGATGAGGGAGAAGACATCGAGGCCGGTGAGTTTTTTGCGGCCGTGGAGGAAGGTGAGTTCGACGGCGAAGGCGCCGCCTTCGACGCTGCCGCCGAGTTGCTGAATGAGCTTGGCGGTGGCGGCAGCGGTGCCGCCGGTGGCGAGCAAGTCGTCGCAAATGATGACACGCTGGCCGGGCTTGATGGCGTCTTCGTGGATTTCGAGGGAGTCCGTGCCGTATTCGAGAGCGTAGGAGATGCTGGTGGTTTTGGCGGGGAGCTTCCGGGGCTTACGGACGGGGACAAAACCCGCGTTGAGGCGATACGCGAGAGCGGGAGCAAAAATAAAGCCGCGGGCTTCGATGCCAGCAACAACGTCAATGGTGTGACCGACGTAGTGCTCGCAGAGCCGGTCAATCAGCATGTGAAAGCCAAGCTTGTCCTTCAACAGCGTGGTAAGGTCGTAAAAAAGAATGCCCGGCTTCGGGTAGTCCGGCACTTCGCGGATCAGCTTCTTCAAATCGTCCATTCGAACGTCTCCCCTATAGACAATTTCTCTTACAAGTCTCGTTCAAGTGCTGGGACTGATGACGAATCCGCGCTCGTATTGCGGATCCGGTGTGGCCGTTTCTTCCCGGACTTCGCTGATGCTGGAGAAACGCGGACCACGTTCCAGCAGGGCGCGCAATTCCTGATGCTGTTGCGGGGCGCCCATGGCAAACACTTCCACGCGGCCATCGCGAAGGTTTCGCACGAAGCCGCTGACGCGCAGTTTTTCCGCGGCAGCCTGGGTAAAATAACGAAAGCCCACGCCCTGGACCATTCCGGAGATGAAATACCGCTTGGCTAGTTTAGCGTCGCTCACGAATCGTCGGAATTGTAGCAGAGAGTTTGCGCGATTTCTGAGGATGATGCAATCGAGATGCGAAGTGACTGGCGATTGGTGCAGATACCACTCGGGCTTGTAACGTCTAACCGGGGGCGTGGGCTCAGAGTGCGCTAAACTTGTGGTTCCATATTGCGCGAAGCTGCCTAAAGACGAAGTGCACGCATCCAATATGCCATGAGCCAGGCGAGACTTTTTCGGGGCGAAAAGAATTTCACATTGGGATTGCCAGCCGTCGTTTTTCTGGTGGTGTGCGCGGCGCAAGGATCGCCGCTGAGGGCGCAGGCGGGTCAGCAGGGGCCCATCGCCCCGCCGCCGGAGCATCACGTCACGCGTATCATAACGGGACCAGAACCAGAAGCGCCGCCGGCCCTGCCCGAGCCCGAAATCATCAAGCATTTCTCTCAGAAGGAAGATGATTACATGCTCTCGCGGACCGGCTACACCTACCGGAAGACGATTCGAATCCAGGAGTTTGATCCGAATGGACAGCCTGGTGGCGAATTTGTGCTGGTGACGCAACCGGGCCGGGATGTGGATGGAAAGACATTCGAAAAGGTGATTGAAAAGCCTTCTTCGACCCTCCAACATCTCTTTCTCCGGTCGGAGGATCTCGAAGGCCTGCAGCGCATGCCCATGTTCGCGCTTACTTCCAGCCAGCTTGCGAAGTATGACTTGAAATACGTGGGCAAGGAACAGGTGGACGAAGTCGATTGCTACCTTTTTCAGGTTAAACCGAAAATGGTCGAACGCCAGAAGGCCTATTTCGACGGTATCGTGTGGGTGGATGCGAAATACCTGGAAGTGGTGAAAACGTATGGGAAATGGATGAACGATCAGGGTGAAGTACATCCGATGACGGCTCTGCCCTTCAGCGTGTTTGAAACCTATCGGGAATATGTGGATGGAAAATACTGGTTTCCGAACTACTCGCGCTCGGATGCCACACTGACTTTGAAGGAACAGCAGATTCCCGTTCGAATCGTGATCAAGTGGGCGGACTTCAAGGCCGTTGCTGGCGCGCCGAAAGCGGGTGCGGTGCCGGCTCCGACAACTCCTCCGAAGCCCTAGCTGCGATTGTTTAGAAGCCCGCTCGTCAGCGGAGCAATTTTTTCAGGATATCCGGGAGTTCTTCGAGCGAGCCAAGCAGAAAGTCAGGCTTCGCGGCGCGCAAGCGCTTTTCGGTGGGGAAAGGGCCGAGGACGCCGATGGCACGCACACCGGCGCGCTGGGCCATTTCCACATCCTGTGGCGCATCGCCGACGTAAACGCAAGCCGCAGGTGCCAGCTGCATCTGCCGCAACGCCAGGCGCAGGGGCTCGGGATGCGGTTTCTTGCGCCGGGTATCGCCGCTGCAAACGCGCGCGGCGAAGAGTGTGGTCAAACGAAACTCACGCAATTGACGAATCACGCGGTCGCGGTCGCCGCTGGTGACCAGGCCGAGGGGATGAGCGCTTCCAACTCGAGCTAACACCCGGCGCGCACCGGCGATCAGTTTTGGCTTGTGCTTTGCATAGTGGGCACGCCACGCGCGGTCCGCATCCTCCCAGCGTTTCCGCGGCAATCCCGCAGCGCGGTAAACTTGATACCAGTTCGGGGAGTAGTGCTTCTCAAGCTCTTCGAGCCCCCAAGCAATGCCCATCTCTTTGAACATGGCTAGATAGGATGAGGTGTCGGCGTGGTAGGAATTGATGAGGGTGCCATCCCAATCAAAAAGGACCCCTTCGATGCTTGGCTTTCGCTTCGCGGGCATGGTTCCCCAGAGTAGCAGAAAGTTTGTGAGGGCCGAATTCAGAACGGTTGAAAAAGCTGGCGTGATCCGCTTCGAGTGTCAGGTCCGAAAAAACGAGAACGGGAAATCTAGGGTTTCAGAAAACGAGAAGGGATGCGGTCGTCGCGGTCAAACTGGACATCATCAAAAGCGGCGGCGATGCCATACCATCCAGGCATGGCAGCTGGTTCGGTACGGCACACATGCGCCATGGTAGCCATGACGACGTTGCCAAGACCCAGCGGTTTGCTGACCAGGACGATTTCAAGTTCGATCGAAGCCCCTACAGGCAATTGCTTGGGGCACAGGAAATAGACGCCCGTGGAGCTAATGTCGCGCGTAACAAGAGTTCTGGGCGAGTCCTCGGGAACTCCTCCAGCACCGCGAAGGCGTAAGGGGAGATTCAGCGTCGCGCGAGGGTACTCCCGATGTTCAGGATGGACGCCAACGGCGTGCGTAGGTACTCGAACGAAGCGGCGAGGCTGCGTTGGACCGAGGAGCGGCGCCACACGAAGGGCGGGGACGCGCGGGAGATCCGGCAGCGGCAGGGGGCCTGGCATTGCTTGGCGAGGTTCCGCGGCCGGTTTGGGTGACCACGGTTCGAATGGAGATGCGCGCTTCGTCGCGCTCATAAAGCCCTCAGAGACGCCACTTCACTGTCGCTGGCTAGAGCCCAACAAACTAAACTACCGAACTGACGTTCTGGAATTTCCCCGTCCACACTTGCGGAGTGTGGAGCGATAAGATGGCATTAGAAGCGGTTGACGTCAACCTGTGGAAAACAGCGGAAGTGTCTTAACTTCAAACACTTAGTAATAGTACCGGAACCGACCCACAACATTCTGTGGATTAGAGTGAGAAAGGCTCTACCAATATGGTGCTCGACAGCCCCAGGCTTCAACGCTATTGATAGGTGGGGCAGGTTCGAGAAAAGAAAGATGTCCACAACGGCGCTAGACATGCGGAACATTTCGGGAACTCCCGCGCCTCTGCGGCACCCGCCTGGCCACACGACAACTCTGGTCTTGGTGGCGTTTGCGGCTGTTTACGTGGTCTGGGGCTCTACCTACCTTGCAATCCGTATTGGAATTGAATCGTTTCCACCGCTGATTTTGGCGGGACTCCGACATATCACAGTAGGGTTGTTCCTTTACCCGGTCCTGCGAGGAAAGACGAGGATTAAGCCTACAGCCGCACACTGGCGCACAGCGATCGTCGCTGGGGCTCTGCTGCTATTTGTCGGCAATGGAGGGGTCAGTTGGGCAGAACAGAGGGTGCCCTCGGGCGTTACGGCGCTTTTGGTGGCCACGGTATCGCTCTGGCTGGTAATTGTGGACTGGCTGCGCCCTGGCGGTGCGCGGCCCGTGCCTCGGGTGGCTATGGGACTGCTGATGGGATTTGGCGGGCTTGCACTACTTGTTGGGCCGGCGCACCTGGGAGGTTCAGAACGCGTAAACCCATTGGGCGGGGTGGTGCTGGTGATTGCTTCGCTGGCCTGGGCGTGTGGCTCGCTCTATGCGAAACATGGAGGGATGCCCAGCTCGCCGATGCTGGCTGTGGCCATGCAAAGTCTTGCAGGCGGAGTGATTCTCCTAATCGTCGCGCTATTCGCTGGAGAATTCCGAGAGCTGCATCTCGCAGCAATTTCGCTGCGGTCGTGGCTGGCGCTTGCTTACCTCATTGTGTTCGGGTCGGGCATCGGGTTCAGCGCGTACCTCTACATTCTGCACAACAGCACGGCGGCACGCGTGGCAACGTATGCGTTTGTGAATCCCGTGGTGGCGCTGTTTCTGGGGTGGCTGATCGCCGGGGAGACCATTACGGTGCGCACGATTCTGGCAGCCGCGGTGATCCTTACCTCGGTCATTCTGGTAATTACGGCGCCGCACCGAACGGCGGCACCAGTGAACGCGTCCGTTCCTGTCCCGGGCGAAGCCTGATTGAACTGTCTATTTGCGGCCACCACTTTTTCCACAGCTATTCGTTTTGATGCTTCTTTGCGGATAGATTGGTTTTTCCGCTTGCGCTACTTTTAGCGTGTTGAACATGAACCACACACCAAGCAAATTCGTGCAAAACATCTCAGCGCACGCGGCGGCGCGGTACTGGCGAGCCACGCTGGCGCGCGATTCGCGGGCCGATGGGAGCTTCGTGCTGGCGGTGCGCTCGACGCACATCTACTGCCGGCCGTCGTGTCCGGCGCGACGGCCGCTGCGGCGGAACGTAACCTTCTTTCGCACTCGGGAGGAAGCGGAGCAACAAGGCTACCGGCCTTGCCTGCGTTGCCGCCCGAATGAAATTGCCATTCCAGTGGCCCTGGTGCAACGCGCGGCCAGTCAGCTCGCGGAGTCCAGCGAAGAAGGCGTTCGTTTGGGAGCCCTGGCGCGAACCCTAGGGACCACGCAAGCCACGCTGCGGCGCGCGTTCCTGCAGGTGACGGGACTGAAGCCGCGTGAGCTGGCCGAGGCGCTGCGCATCAAGCGCTTCAAAACGATGCTGCGGGCAGGTAAGAGTATTGCTGATGCGCTGTACGAAACAGGATATGGCTCATCCAGCCGAGTGTATGAGCGCAGTAACGCCCAGCTTGGCATGACGCCTGCGACTTATCAAAAGGGGGGACGGGGAATGAACATCGGATACAGCATTGCGAAATCGCCACTGGGGAAAGTTCTGGTGGCGGCGACGGAACGCGGGGTCTCGGCTGTTTATCTGGGCGAGGCGGAGAATGTGCTGGTGGCCGAGCTGCGCCAGGAGTATCCGCAAGCGAAGATTTCGCCTGCCACGGATTCGTTCCAGCGCTGGGTGCGTGAAATCGTGCAGCGCATCGAAGGCAAAGAGCCGCGATTGGAACTGCCGCTGGACCTGCAGGCGACGGCGTTTCAGCGGCGCGTTTGGCAGGAATTGCAGCGGATTCCAAGAGGGAGGACGCGCACGTACTCGCAAGTGGCGAGGTCTCTCGGGCAGCCGAAGGCAGTCCGTGCGGTGGCGAGAGCTTGCGCTACGAATCCTGTCTCGATTGTGGTGCCGTGCCATCGCGTGATTCGCGAGGACGGAACTCTTGCTGGGTATCGTTGGGGGCTCTCGCGTAAGCAACAGTTGCTGGCGCAGGAACGCGCGGCTGGAAACTAACCAGCGAAGGCGGACGCTATTTCAGGCTGGGGGTGGAAGAAAAGCGGCGGCAAGCTGCCGCACTCCAAAGTAGCGAGTCGGACTGGCTCCTGTCTTCTTTTACCCGCGAGGCTTCTCCACTTTTATACCCTTTGGCCAATCGGGCTTGAACTTGGCCTCGCCGATCTTCAAATTCTTCATGATGTGGGTGTAATGGGATAAGAAGTAGTCGTCGGAGCCGGTCTCGAAAAACTTCTGCTGCACCGGCAGCCAGGATGCTTCGTCAATCCACATACGAATTCGGGAGATCTGCGTGCGTGCCTGGTCGGATTTAGGCGTCAGCTCCAGCACGATGGTCTTGCGGTTGTCGAACTCTTCCTCGCCGATCAGTGTCAGAACATAGTTTTTTTTGAGCGTTTCGCCTTTGGTGCCAAAGCCCAGCGCCAGATACTGATCGGCAAACGATTTATGTTTTCCGATGTTGTATTCCTCGACGCGACTAATCTTGGGCGTGTAAATGTAAAGAGAATCGCCGTTGCGGAGAACAGTTCGCGGATCGGGCTTCAGGAAATCGATGCGCATTTTGTCGTCGCGGCGCACGAAAACCTGGCCCGTCTCGGTGGAGATATCTTTCACTATGGCAGTGTATTTGATGTGCTCGATGTCGGCGGTGAGGGTGTGAAAATCCTGAGCCGAATGATCCAGCATGGTCAGGACGCCTTCGAGCGTCCAGGTTGAAGTGGACTGCGCGGCGAGGGCTTGCGGCCAGAGAACGGAGCAGCAAAAACCAGCCAGCGCAAAACTCACAAGTAGTAGACGTTTCAAACGGACCTCGATCCGCGAATGGTGCGCTAACTTATACAAGCCTTCGGAATCCTAACATATACAAAGAGATGCGCGAACGCGCCGCGATGTTACGCAGGGAGGTGTTTTGCGGCCGATCGCACCCTGGCTAATGGTGAACTTCCACCTGGTAAGCAATCACCGTGCCCTGGTCGTCGCGAATTGGCTCGAAGCTGGCAATCGAGAAATTGCCGTTGTGCAATTCTGGCAGCGCTTCCTGCAGGGCGGTGTGCAGGTCGTTCTGAAGGGCGAGTTTTGTGGGAGGAGCCAGGATGCGCGCGTCCACGCGATACTTCAGGTGGTTTCCCTCTTGCGAAATCAATTGGATCTGGCCCGGTGTGACGGGTGCGCCGCTTTGCGGTTTGTCGCGGAACCACTGGCGCGGCGTGAGCAAGACGAAAACCAGAATCAGGATGACCGCGAGGTCATACTGCCACGTGCCGCGTTCGTAGGACCAGAAAAACGTCCGGGAAAGAATTTGGCCAAGGCTTGCCATATTAATCGGCCGGCACGCCGTCGACAATAACGCCGTCGCGCATATGCACCACGCGGTCGAAATAGGTGGTGGCTTCCGGGTTGTGGGTGATCATGACGACGGTCTGGCCCAGATCTTTGTTCAGTTGCCGCAGCATCTGCAGCACGATTTCGGAGTTTTTGGAATCGAGATTTCCCGTGGGCTCGTCGGCGAGGAGAATCTTTGGCTCGTTGATGATGGCGCGGGCAATGGCCACGCGCTGCTGTTCGCCGCCGGAGAGCTCGGAGGGCTTGTGATGAAGGCGTCCGGCCAAGCCGAGCATCTGAGTCACGACGTCGAAACGGTGCGGGTCGAAGCCGTCACCGTGAATGAACTGCGCGATGGCGATATTGCCTTTGGCCGTCAGAGTGGGGAGCAGGTTGAAACGCTGAAAAACGAAACCGATTTTGTGGCGGCGCAATTTGGTGCGCGCGGAATCGCTCAACTCGCTAAGGTCGTTGCCGTCGACCAGCACCTTGCCGCGGGAGGCTTGCGCCAGCCCGCCGATCACGTACAGCAGCGAGGACTTGCCACAGCCCGAAGGGCCCATCACAGCGACGGATTCGCCAGGCTGGACTTCGAAATTCACACCACGCAAAGCCGGGACATCGACCTTGCCTGCGCGGTAGAGCTTCCACAAGTTTTCTGTTCTGAGTATCGGCTCCACGCTCTTTTTTCCCTGGAAAATCAGCCCTTCGGCGGGTGCTGGTATTGTAGCTGCGATTCCCATTCGTGCCTAGCCATCCCGCGTGGTTCGCGGCCCTTTCCTCTCGTCTTCTTTCCCACTGCATTCCGGGCGCATTCCGCGCCCGATTCCTGGAATCTTAGTCGTAAGACAATGCTTCCACCGGATCCTTGCGGCTGGCCATCCAGGCGGGATAGCTGGCGCCGAACAACGCACCCAGGAGCGCGATGCCCGCGGCGCGCAGAATCCAGCTCGAAGTGATGAGAATGGTCAGGGTCGGAAACTTCCAAATAAATCCGGCGCGCACCAAATAGCTCAATCCGATGCCTGCACCGATGCCCAGCAGGCAAAGGGCCGCGGATTCCGAAAGGAGCGCGCGGACGACAAACCAGTGGTTTGCGCCGAGAGATTTCAAAACGCCGATGTCCCGAGTGCGCTCGATCACGGTGGTGTACATGGTAAGAAAAATGACCAGGAGGCCGATGGTGATGGCGAGAAAGATCATGGCGTTGATAAAGGCTTCCAGGCCGGGGATGCTTGTGGAAGTCATAAGGGAAAAGTAGTCCTTGAGCGGGGTGACAGTGTAGTTGGGAAGGAGGTGTCGCATATTATCCATGACGTCTTCGGTGTGTTCGGGACGAGTGCACTTCACAAAGAAGACACTGGCCTTGTCCCGCGCGCCCACCAAATCCTGGAGAGTGGCGAGAGGCACAAAAAGACGCGAGCCCTTGCCATGCTCGACGATTCCCGCAACATGCCAGTCGTGATTAAAGAGGCGGTAGGTTTCTCCGGCGTGCAACTTTTTCGTTTTCGCGGCGATGTCATCGACAAGAATGTCGTCCGGGCCTTCCAAATCATGCCCCTGAAGGAATACGAATCCGCCAGAGACGGCTCGAAAGCTTTCCTGTTCAATCCCGTAAACGATTTCAACGCCCGAGGTGTTGAACTGGAAGAGCACAGGAGCCACGGATTGGACATATTTCAGTTCCGCAAGCTTGCCACCGATTTTGACGGGCATCGGCGCACTGCTGAAGGCCAACATAAATGACGAGCCCGGCGGCTGGAGCATGACATCTGCCCCGATGCCTTCGATACGCTTGGCCGTTTCGGTTAATAGGCCACTGGTCAGCCCGACGATCAGAACGACCAGGGCGACCTCCACGGCGATGCCCATGGCGCCGATCAAAGTGCGCATCGGGCGGTGCAGCAGATTGCGGAAGATCAGCTCACCCATCATGGCTGTTTTTTCTCCGGGGTTTCGCCTACAGGCACCAATTCCTCTCCCGCCGGTTGTTCAAGCTTGAATCGTTCGGCGGGAATCTCTTCGTTCAAGGTAACTTTCGCGACCTGCAAAGCGAGCTTGTAGTCATCGTGCGGCCTGTCGATTCGAATCGTGCGCGGATACGAGGTTGGCGCGGCCGAAGATGGTGCCGGAGCAGTCTGCCCCGCCGCCGTATCCAGCGGCTGCCAGTCGGCGAATTGGATATCCGAAAGCAGGAGGCCTTTGGGCCCGAAGTTCTGCATGCGTTTTACCTGCAAATCGGCGCGGTCAAACCAGACCTCGTGCAGAACTTCCATCTGATAGCCGCCGCGCAAAACAGTCAGGACATAGTACCTGGCGTTCTCGTCGTTGAACTCGCGCAAGGTCACAGCTTCTTCCTTGCGGATTTCCGGCCAAAGCAGCGCATCCAGCAGGTGCTGCGGCCGCAAATTCTCAATGGGCTTGTTGCTGGCGCGTTCGGCGGCCACTGCTCCGACCAAGAATTTTTTCTTCGAGGGAATCGAAACCCGAAAGGTGTCGCCGTCACTGGCCATGTCGAACACCGTGGTTCCAATCACCGGCGCCTGGCCAATAACGCGAATCTCCGCCGGCCGCGCGGCCAGAAGAAAAGCCTTGACCTCATGGTATTCGTCGATGACACCACTGTACTTTGACCCCGCGGTGGGCTTGAGCTCCACAGTGGCGTTCATCGTCTTTGTGCCGCGGGCGATCAAATTGTAGGCCTCGAGGAGTTCTTCACGGGTGGCGTCTTTCGCGACGGGTAGCTGCGACGTGGCTAGCTTGGTGTGGCCGGTCACACCGTTTTTGGGCACACAGGCGCAGGAAATGGCCGCCAGTGTCGCCAGGAGCAGGCATGTTTTGACACGTCGTATCAATGAGTTCCGTCCTCGCACCTACAAATGAAGCAATCTAGCAACCACTTCGATGCCGGTCAATCGGTGCAGGCCGCAGCCGAGAGGCATTCAATTGGGCCGCGCAATGTAGATGTCAAAAGGCTGAACCGCGGGCCGCACGCGCCGGATCACTTCGCTGGTCCAGAGTGATTCGCTCAGCAGAGTCACCCAGCCGTCTTCCGGCTCGCAAATGGCGCAGAAGGTGTAGCGGTGGTAGGCCGATTGGTAGGCGTCGAGGCCACGCTTCGAGAGGTCGCCTTCCAGAGCAACATCGGGGGATTGCGCGGCCAGGCCGGCTCGGAAGCCGAAGGTTTCGCCTTCAAAGCGTTCGAACAGCTGCTGCAACTGCTCCTGGTTTGGCTGCGGCAAAACAACGCAGCGCTCCGCGGCTTCGCGCCACGCAATCTCCCTCATTTTGCAAAACTCTTTTACGCGCTCGAGGTGGCTGAAAAAATCCATCATGTAGGATTCGCTTGCCGCAAGGGCCGGGAAGAGCGCCGACCAGATCGCTGCCGCCTCCTTGCCGCGCACCGGCTCGCGGTTCTCGGTTTCGACTAGTTCAAGCCCCACGGCTTTTACGTCGCCGCCGAGGTCCAGCGCCTGCACATCCAGCGAAAAAGGCGGCAATTCCAGCGCGCCGCTTCCGGGCGCAGCAGTTCCCTGGGCGTTCATTCTTCGGACTCCCAGTGCGGAAACTTCTCGCGAAAGTCCGGCGCCTGCTTGCGGACTTCCAGCCAATCGAAGAACGCATCCGGAGTTTCCAACCAGATGCGGAACCATCCGGCGATCTCCTCTTTTTCGGTGCGCTTGTGGGCTTCCACTTTATGGTTGCGCGAAATCATCTCCGCGCGGCGCTTGCCGAGCCGCGCTACGTTTAGAACGCGCTCTACGGCGGCGCTTTCGCCATGCACGCGGAACTTGCGCATCAACTCGTCCAGCCGCATGATGCACACCTCGGCATCCACGAGCGTGCTAAAGTGCAGCAAGTCTTCGAATTCTTCTTCGTACTGTTCCTCGGCTTCTTCCTGCTGGTTGATGATTACCTTTTGCCCCGCATCTTGCAGCACGTCCGCAATGTAATCCGAGCCGGTTTTGCCGGCCTCGCCATGCTCGGCTAGGAGACGGCGGCGCAACTGGTCGATCTCCGCGGGAGTCCATTGCTGGACTTTGATCTCCCGGGCGGTTTCCAGGATCAGCGCTTTCTTCGATTTCAAATCTTCGGTCATCGGGCTGTGCCTCGGTGTTTCTGGCTTTGTTGCTTGGCGTGTTTCTTTTTGGGGCTGGGCGGAAGCGGCGGGGGATCCGCCGGCAGGCCGGCCAGCAACCGGCGATACTTCACCACATTTTTGTTGTGTTCCGCCAGCGTGGCGCTAAAAAAATGTCCGCCCTGGGTGTTGGCCACAAAATAGAGATAATTTGTTTGCGCGGGCTGGAGAGCGGCGCGCAGGGAGGCTTCACCGGGATTTCCGATTGGCCCGGGAGGAAGGCCGCCATGCTCATAGGTATTGTACGGAGAATCGAATTTCAGATCCTTGCCTGTCAACGTCCCGTCATATTTTCCGAGCCGCTCCATGCCATAAATAACCGTGGGATCGCATTGCAAGCGCATGCCCTTGCGCAGGCGGTTTTCGAATGCGCCGGCCACGAGCGGGCGTTCTTCCGGCTTGGGCGTTTCCCGCTCCACGAGCGAGGCGAGTGTCACAATGCGATTCGCGCTTTGATGGGCGTCTTCTTCCTTCGATCCTCGGGTGGCGGGTGAGGCGATACGCTTCCACTGTTCCTTGAATTTGCGCACCATTTCGGCGGTCAAATCGCCGGCCGCGGGGTGCCTGGGAAGTTCATAAGTGGCAGGGAAGAGGAATCCTTCGAGCGTCTGCGCATCCGGCGCAAAATCGCGAACCGGCGCAGCATCACCGGCGGCAAAAAGAAAATCGCCCGCGCGCATGAACTTTCCCGCTTCGAGTTCGCGGGCGATGTCGAACATCGTTTCCCCTTCGCGTACGGTAAAGGCCTGCTGGTAGACCTGGCCGTTGGCGAGTTTCCAGAAGACCTCGCGCCCGGTCAGGGCATGATCAAAAAAGTACTCGCCGGCCTGCAGGGTGCGCTTGGGATGCCGCCGCGCGTAAATCTCAAATGCCAGAGCATTGCGGACCACGCCGTTTGTTTTCAGCAAATAGGCCACGTGGCGGCGCGAAGCCCCGCGCGGGACCTCGACGAAAACGCCTTCCTTTGCGAAGTCCTGGTAGGGCTTCGTGATGCCGTACCACATCCAAGCCGCGGCACCCCCGGCAACCAGCACGATTAAAAGCAATAGCGCGAGAAAATACTTCAATTCAGCCTCACCGTTTCACTTTCCAGGTTCGCTCAAGCGTTGTTGGCCGTGGGCTCCTGCCGGTCCAGGTATTCTTTTAAAATGACGGCCGCGGCCACGGAGTCCACGGTCATCTTGGCCTGCATATTCCTGGGTTTCTTGTGGCTGCCCAGTTTCTCGTCACGGATGAATCTTCCCTGAATTTCTTCCATCAAGCGCTCGGCTTCCCAACTGGTGAGACGCTCGTCCACCATTTCCACTGGTACGCCGATTTGCTTGCGCACGCGTTGCGCAAAACGTTCCACTTCCTCAGCCATTTCGCCGCGGGTGCCGTCAAGCCGCAGCGGCAATCCCACTACGATTTGCTTCACGCCGTGTTCACGCACCAATTCACGAAGCCGCCGCATGTCTTCGTTGCGGTTGATGCGCTCCATGGTGCTCAAAGGCTGCGGCATACGCGTCTCGGGGTCCGCCAGGGCTAGGCCGATCCGTGCGCGGCCATAATCGACCGCGAGAATGGCTTGCCGCTCGCTGGCGCTCTGAGCGTTCTTTGCGATTGTCACACTTCCAGTATACCGGGAAGGCCCTCTCGATATATGCGATGCGCCCTAAGAGACGCCCGTCACGCACGGGTGGCGGAAGAAGCAGGTGCCGAATCTACGGTTTGCGGCCGCGAGCGCCGCTCTGCCAGGCGTCCCAGTAGCCGAGCAATTTCATTTGCTGGTCGAGGCCGGTTTCTTTGACGAGGACGTCGAGTTCGGCGCGGGAAAGGCGCTTGCCGAGCGGTTCAGCGCGGTCGGCGATTCCCCAGGCCGTCAGCGCGGCGATGACCGTGTGCAGCTTCAACTCGCGCATGTCGACTTTGTCGAGCGTGTCTGAAGCGGCGTGATAATTGGGCAGGTAGTTGGCCTCTTCCTCGGTGGCGTCGAGGGTGGGAACGCCTTCGAGCAGGAAATCGAAATTGTCCGAACCGAAGGAAGCGTCGTAGGTGTGGTTGTTCACTCCCCAGGATTCGAGCGGCTTCAAAACCTCGCGCACGCCGGCTTCGGTGTCGCGGCGGCCACCCAGTGAATAGCCGGTGACGCGGCCGATGCCGGAGTCGAAATTGATCATCGCGCGGATTTTGTCGAGTTCCGCGCTGTGCGCCTTTACGTATTCGTAGGAGCCGATCGTGCCCTGCTCCTTGCCGCTGAAGAGCACAAAGCGGATGGTGCGCCTTGGCAGTAGCCCGGTGGCCTTGATTGTGCGCGCCGCTTCGATGACCAGCGCCGCGTTGCAGCCATTGTCTAGCGCGCCCGTGCCTAGCTCCCAGGAGTCCAGATGCGCACCGAGAATGACGACTTCATCGGGCTTTTCGTAGCCGCGAATTTCGCCGACAACGTTCTCTTGTTCAATCGGTCCGCCAATCTTGTTTGGCACGCTCAACACGGCGTGCACCTTACCGGGATAAGCAGCCACCGCGCGCGCAAGGTGCAGAGCATCCTCGCGCGCCACGATCACCTGAGGGATCTTGTCGATTTGACCAGAGAGTGAGTTGGTGTGCCGATAGAGAAGTAAGCGCTCCCGGGACCCCATCCATAGGATGGCAGCGGCGCCTTCTTTGAGTGCGTGGTCGATAACGGAAGGAGGCCTCAGATATTCGTTGAGGAGATCGGGCCATGTTGAACCGATGTCGCTGTGAACGAGAACAAATGCACTCCTTATGTTTCCCGCGCGCTTAAAGTCCTCGTCGCTTCCGTATGCCACGTCGATGACCTCTTTTGGTTTGGTCGATACTGGGAAAGGCGGGCTCCACCCGACTGAGACCACGCGCATAGGAGGCGTATCTACCTCGATCTGCATTATGTCTTTCGAGCTTTCGGACCTGGGGTGGTGGAAAGGTTCGTAGATTACCAGTTCCGTTTTGCCTTCGCTCCAGGTCACCGGCAGCGTGTATTTTTCCGTGTGAACGTCCACGCCCGCGGCGCGAAAGGCTCCCACGGCCCATTCCACGGCTTTGGCCATTTCCGGTGAGCCGGTGACGCGCCCGCCGATTTCATCTGTCAGCTGCCGCAGATTTTCTTCCATGGGCGATGGGCCCATGACGATGGGCAGAAGCTTGGCCGCCACTTGCGCGCAGGAAGAGGCTTCTGTCGTGGAGCAGCCTGCACTTCCCGGAGCGTTTTGCCCTGGGAGGAGCGGATTTTGTTTCGCCGGAGGAATTTGCGCCGTCAGGGACGGTGCTAACGCGAAAAGGCCGAGCAACAGCGAAATAAGAAGCATTGTGCGGCGCGGCATGAGTTGGCTCTCTTCTCTAGAGAATTTGATGTGAAGTTGGCGCGACGTGCTGCGATGCGGATTATACCCAAGGAAGTCAGTGTGAGCATCCCGCGGAAAATCTCTCTGCGTACTCCGTGTCTCTGCGTTCAGTTTCTTGGCCTTTGCTTCGGGACGAGGAGACAATCCGCGACGCGGGCCACCTGCACCATTTCGGCAACGTCGTGGACGCGGACGATGTGCGCGCCATTCATAACGCTTGCGGTAACCGCTGCGGCGGTGCCCCAGATGCGGTCTTCTGGCGGCGCGGGCTTGCCGTCGCGGGCCAAGGTCGCCCCTAGGAAGCCTTTGCGCGAAGTGCCCACCAGGAGCGGATAACCGAGCTTTGCCAATTGCGGGAGTTTTTGCAGCAATTCGTAGTTTTGTGCGAAGCTCTTGCCGAAGCCGATTCCCGGATCGAGGATAATCTGCGATTTCGCGACGCCGGCTTTGCGCGCGATGGCCACGGAGTGGCGCAACCCCTGCATAACATCTTTCATTACGTCTCGCGCAAACGGGCCCGCCTGCATCGTTCGCGGCTCTCCGCGCATGTGCATCAGAGTCAGGGGCACGCCTTGGCGCGCCGCGACAGCGGCAATCTGCGGGTCATGCTGCAAGCCCGAAATATCATTGATGATTTCCGCGCCGGCGCGCAAAGCCAGTTCGGCCACGGCGGCGCGGCGAGTATCGATGGAAATAGAAATTTTCAGGCGGCCTCGTAGAGCTTCAAGAACCGGAAGGATGCGGTCCAGCTCTTCCGCGGCAGAGGTTTCGTGTGAGCCTGGCCGCGTCGATTCGCCGCCAACATCAAGAAGATCTGCTCCCGCATTCGCCATGGCAAAGGCTTGTTCAACAGCGGCTTCGGGTTCGAGGAATTTACCGCCGTCAGAAAAGCTGTCTGGCGTGACATTCAGCACGCCCATCACAAGAGTGCGCTCGCCGAGAAGCAGCGTCCGGGAATTTAATTTAAGGCGAAAGCGTTTGCGGCGATTCATGGGCGGAGAGAAGTCTAGCGCGAGTCGGAAAGAAAAGGATAACGCAGAGACGCAGAGGTCACAGAGTCAGCGCAGAGAAGGAGCACAGTTGTATTAGTCGAGGTCAAAATCGCGGATGGGTTTGCCTGCCGGGGCGTCCTTGGCTTTCTTCATGGCTTCTTCAAATTTCTTCGCCAGGATGTCTTCCTTGTTGGTTTCCTGAAACCAGGAGTCCGCAAACTTGTCTTCGCGCTGCCGATGTTGCTCGGCAAGGATCTTCTGCGCGTCGCTCAAATCCACATTCGGGCCGGGCTTTACCGGCGCTTCGTGCGAGAGCACGGCGCCGAAAATCGGATCGACAGTCAGCTTTGCCTGGCAGCACGGGCAGGTGACGTGGAGGTTTTCGCTGTTTTGCTTCCCCATGACGCTATTCTACGCCGTCCACCAAAAAAAAGAAGGGCGCAGCGGTGCTGCGCCCCTACAAGGAGAAAGAAACAGGCTAGGCTTTGGCCGGGTTTTCGCCGCGGGTGAAGCCAGGTGCGGGGCGAAGCTCGGGGCGCACTAGCTTAGGGTCCGCGGAAGGAGCCGCCTGAGGCGGCGGAGTGGGAGGCGTGCGCGGCTTTTCCGGCAGCGGCTTGCCTTCCATGAGAAGCTTTACTTCGTTGGCGTCGATGACTTCGCGTTCGAGCAGGGCCTGCGCGATGCGCTCGAGCGTATCGCGGTTGTTCCCCAGGAGATTCTTGGCCTTCTCGTAGCCGCCGTTGACGATGCGCTTCACTTCCTTGTCGATCTGGATGGCGGTGTCTTCCGAGTAGTCGCGATGCTGCGCGATTTCGCGGCCCAGGAAGATAGCCTCATCCTTTTTGCCGTAGGCCAGAGGCCCCAGCTCGCTCATGCCCCATTCACAGACCATGTTGCGCGCAATCTCCGTGGCGCGTTCGATGTCGTTGCCTGCGCCGGTGGTGATGTGGCCGAGGAAAATTTCTTCGGCCGAACGTCCACCCATCAGCACGGCGAGCATAGCTTCCAGGTATTCGCGCGTGTAGGTGTGCTTGTCGTCTTCCGGGAGCTGCATCGTCAGGCCAAGAGCCATGCCGCGCGGAATGATCGTCACTTTGTGGACGGGATCGGCGCCTGGCGTCATCGCCGCGACCAGCGCGTGGCCGGCCTCGTGATACGCGGTGTTCTTTTTCTCTTCGTCCGACAAAATCATCGACCTTCGCTCGACGCCCATCATCACTTTGTCTTTGGACATCTCGAAGTCGACCATGATCACGAATTTGCGGTTCAGGCGCGCGGCCCACAACGCCGCTTCATTCACCAGGTTCGCCAAGTCCGCGCCGGAGAAGCCCGGCGTGCCGCGCGCGATGATGGACAAATCCACGTCGTCGCCGATGGGCACCTTGCGGGTGTGCACGCGGAGAATTTCTTCGCGGCCCTTGACGTCAGGACGCGCCACAACGACGCGGCGGTCAAAGCGGCCCGGCCGCAACAGCGCCGGATCCAAAACGTCCGGCCGGTTTGTCGCGGCGATCAGGATCACGCCTTCGTTCGATTCGAAACCATCCATCTCAACGAGCAGCGCGTTCAAGGTCTGCTCGCGCTCGTCATGCCCGCCGCCAAGACCAGCGCCGCGATGACGTCCGACCGCGTCAATTTCGTCGATGAAAATGATGCAGGGCGCATTCTTCTTGCCTTGCTCAAAGAGATCGCGCACGCGGCTTGCGCCTACGCCGACAAACATCTCGACGAAATCCGAACCGGAAATCGAGAAGAAGGGAACATTGGCTTCACCGGCAATCGCGCGTGCCAGCAAGGTCTTACCCGTGCCTGGAGGTCCGACAAGCAAAACGCCTTTCGGAATTCGCCCGCCCAGCTTCTGGAACTTTTGCGGGTCTTTCAAGAACTCAATGATTTCCTGCAACTCTTCCTTGGCTTCATCCGTCCCGGCGACGTCCTTGAAAGTGGCCTTCTTCTGCTGGGCGGAGAGCAACCGCGCGCGGGACTTGCCGAAACTCAATGCCTTGTTTCCGCCGGATTGCATCTGGCGCATCAGGAACAAGCAGAAGCCGACCAGAAGAATCAGTGGCGCCGCGTTCAAAAGGATCAACACCCAGTCGCCGCTGCGCACTTCCTGGATCTTGACCTGGACCGCTTTGTCCCGCAGCGCCTTGGTGACTTCGGGAGCATCCTCTTTGGCGATGATCGTGCGGAACTTTTGGTTCGCAGGCTTGGCGTATTCGCCCTTCAGCTCGTAGCTGTTGGGCGAGAGGTACATGGTGACTTCCTTGATCTCGCCCTGATCGATCTTTGCCATCAACAGGCTATAGCTGGGTTCGTCTTCACGTGCCTGCGACGCGTTGGTGGACACCAGCTTCCAGAGCATCACGCCCAGAAAGACGATGGAGATCCAAAAGAGAATTGTTTTTGCCGTGGAACTAGAATTCACGTTGTCCTCACTAATCTTGCAACTCGCCGGAAAAAATCAAATCCTGCTTATTTCTTCCGCCCCTCACTTCTTTTCCCGGGCGTCCCGTTCGCTCCGGAAGAAAGCTGCCGGAGATTGCGCCCCGTCCCGTTGGGTGCTGCCAGGCCATAACCGACCCACACTTGGTTAGATGCGGTTCGGAAGCCAAAGTAATCAGGCTCCAGTGCCACCCGGCGCTTCGCCGGCTTGTCCAACATGACTGCCAGGCGGATCGAGCGCGGCTTGCTCTCGCCCAGCCGCCGCAGCAAAAATTCCTGAGTCACACCGCTTTCCAGCACGGCGTCAACCACCAGCACGTCCCGGCCCTTCAATTCTGGCCCGGCATCAAAAAAAACTTCGCGCCGGGCGTGACCGCTGTGTTCGACGTCCCGCACTTCTTCGCGCACGAAGTGGCAAACCACCGGGGCCTCGATGTGCCGCATCAGGTCCGCGGCGAATACAAAGCCGCGATCCAACGTTACCACCACATCGACCCGGCGTCCCTGGTACTCGCGCGAAACTTCTCTGCCCAGCGCGGCCACGCGCGCGGCAATGCGCGACGCCGAATACGCCGTTCCCTGGCCGCTGCTCAAATTCTTTCCTCGACCATCACAATTCCCGCTCGAGTCCCTTCGTTCGCTGCAAATTCGGCGGCGACAGAAAATCCGCGGGCCCAAACCAGATCCCCACCACTCGTCAGCACTGGCCATCCGTCACGTTCCCAACGGCTGATGTGCTTTTCGTTCAACAAGCGCTTCAGCTTGTGGGCGCTGCGGTGGCCATGGGGACGCAATCGGTCTCCGGGGCGCCAATTGCGCAGAACGATCGGGAAACGCAACCGGTCGCGGTCCAGAACGACCCCATCTCTACTAGTTTCCACTCTCTTGCGAGGCCAGTCAATCACCCTGAGGCGGAATACGCACCCTAGTTCCGCAACCTTCACTTCCGCGCTGCCGCTTGACATATCGATCTTGTACTCATATTCCTTCGGCGCGCTGCGAGAAGTTTGCCCTTCCGCTTTTTTGATCGCATGAAATACCAGCGCGTCACGTTCTTTTCGCACCTCGATACCGCCGGGCAAAGCGAGCGAAGTCCCGCTCTGTCCGCAACGCGCCAGTTCGAGTACCGCTTCCACGTGGTTGGCCCCCAATTGGCCCGCGCGCGGCTTAACGCTTTCCACGATTCGTCGCACGATCCGCGTGCTCAGCGCTTTTGTCTTCTCTGCGCCCTCGGGGTCCTCCGTGTTCGCTGTGTTAAATCCCCCCTTCCTCCACGGCTGGATCAAATCGTTGACCGCGATTCGCGCACCTTCCTTGTTTGTTTGAACTTGCGATTGCAAGCGCTCGTCCGCCAGAGCATCCAAAAACGCCTCGTCCTCTCGCGCAAGCCCCGCGAGCGTTGCTAAGTGTTCAACGATTTCCGACTGAAATTGTTTCTCAAGCAACGGCAGAAGTTTTTTCCGGATACGCGCACGCATCCTCTTGGTGTCGCGGTTGGTGACATCTTCCCGCCAAGTTTGTTTGCGCGCGCCCAGAAAACGCCTCAGTTCGCTGCGTCGAACGCTTAGCAGAGGACGAATTACCGGACCGCACACCGGATGAATTCCGCCAAGTCCCGCGAGGCCCGTCCCGCGGAGAAGATGCGCCAGCACGGTCTCCGCCTGATCGTCGGCCGTGTGCGCGACCGCGATTTTCGTGCAAGTTCCGGATTCCACTAGCGAACGGAAATAGTCGTACCGCGCCCGCCGCGCCGCATCCTCGAGATTTGCCCGTTCGTTTTTGGCTTTCTTGACAACATCAGCGGAAGCCGAGTGGAACTCCAGCCCATGCTTTGCCGCTAGCTTTGCGACAAAAACTTCATCCCCATCGGAAGCCCTGCCGCGCAACTTGTGATTGAAGTGCACCACACTAAGTACGATGCCCAGTTTGCTCCGCAACTCCACCAGCAACAGCAGCAGCGCCACCGAATCCGCCCCGCCGGACACTGCCACGCCCACCCGCTCGCCTGGCCGTATCATTCCAGTTTTATCTAAATAGGCCAGGGCGCACCGCCCGAGAAGCCCAAAACCTGCTGCTCCCAGGCGCGATTTTTTTCTCGATTCAGTCACCAGTCACCAGTCACAGTTCGGCCGCATCCTACCATGCCGCAAGCACTCAGGGTCCCGCTGTGGAGGCCTGTGGAAATCGTTAATCTGCTGTTGACAGATTTGCCTCTTCGTCGTATTCTTCTTGGGCTGTGGATGTGCCTTTCTGCTGGACAGGGGGGCTTCGCTCTTTGACAACCGATACGATGTGCCAGAATCTGTTCGAAACTATTGGAGCTTTTCGAGCGCCAATAGTCTGAGTGAATTTCGAGCGATCAACAATTCGCTTGGCAGGCTGCCTGGGATGCAAATCCCGGGATTTTTTTTCGCCAAGCAACCAGATTCAAACGAGAGTTTGATCCTGGCTCAGAACGAACGCTGGCGGCGTGCTTAACACATGCAAGTCGAGTGCGCGTCTGTAGCAATACAGATGGCGCACGGCGCACGGG
>Ga0209415_10003763_pt1 | contig 28156 bp, 23 predicted proteins | sample PeaSoiSIISIP2007_FD_187696 | JGI IMG/M metagenome (GOLD analysis project Ga0209415, IMG submission 187696) | Peat soil microbial communities from Weissenstadt, Germany - SII-SIP-2007 (SPAdes) (version 2) | ecosystem: Environmental > Terrestrial > Soil > Wetlands > Peat | place: Germany... | reverse complement strand
CCCAGAGGCGCATGCTCAGAAACTGGAGACACCGGATTACATACAAGTTGAACAGCGTGTGCGCGTAGTGCATGCGACCGTTGCGACCCGGCCACCGCGTCTGCCGCCAGCAATAAAAGCCGCGAATCATCATCTCCGCCGGATGGATCAGGTCGTTATGCAGATCCTGAACCTGACGAGGCCTGAATCCCGCGGTCCAATGCGCTTCTTCCAGTTGGCCTCTGAGACGTTTTTGGCTGGCGGTGGCCGCAGTGCGTGCAAAGAAGCAATCCTCGAAATGGCGGGACAAAACGGAGTGGTCCTGCAGGTACCGGATCGGCTTTCGCTGGGCGTTCAGAATGGCCTCTATGCTCTCGACGATATCTTCGCGATGCGTCAAAAACAGTCGCAGCAGCTCGACGTTTGCCTGAAACGGCACCTGACCAAACGGCTTCCCCGCCACGATGTGCCCCCACGATGAATCCGCACCCATTCGAGAGAGAGTATAGCGAGGGATCGAGGGGGAAGGGGGCGCGGGGAAGGGCCGGCGTACTGGTTTTGTATCTCCAGGCGCTCGGTGTTGCGCCCAACCATGTCGGGCCACGCTTAACTGAACTGGCGATAGAAAGACCACTAGGCGGTTCATACCTGGCCAAGAACGGCGTTCTGGGCAACTCGGCGGCTACAGCCGATCTTGGATCGCGGCAGAGGTGGCCGCGCGCTGCGAGGAACTCGAAGGATGCAAGGGCAAAGACGATCCCTCAGGCTACCGGACCTGGAGCGTTCGAAACGAGCAGTTCTCAACTCTCCAAAGCGGAACTTTCACACCGCGGACGGTTCGCTCGTGCCGCTTGACACCGACCCTGAAGACCACGGGTAGAGCAATGCGAATAGATCGGCAACTGAATGCGCGACAATTAGCGGCCACAGTTGCCGCCACCTGCATATGCAAGACCGACCGCAATCCGGGTAAAAAGAACAAGTGTCACGCTTTGGACCAGCAGGTACGCATGTAAGAAGGATGTAAATAAAGCACTAGCCAGCACGGCGGGCCACATGCCGAGATGTTGCAGGACGTGAATGAGGGGAGGCTGTCCGTGGAGAGGTCGTCGGAGCGAGGCGGGGTGAGGTGCGGTTCGGGCGAATGCGACAGCGTACTAAAGTGTGGCGGATTACGACCCGGTGCTGCGGTCGCATTGCCGATTGGATGAGACGGGGTGATGGAAATTGGGGACCTATCCCACCGCGATAGAATCGCGATCGGACGGTTCGTCAAAGCGGGGGGCTCGCAGGCCGCAGGCCTGCGACACAAAGCCACGGGCCGGGGGGCTGGGCACAAGGCCGGGGCAGCTGGCAGGCCGCAGGCCCTGCGCCACGGGCGGATAAAAACGTTATCATACGAATACGTTTGTTCTGTAATGCAGCTCGACAGTAGGACGCTTGTCATCGTAGGGATCTTCGTGGGGCTGGCCGTGAGCCTGCTCTGCGTCCTGATCTGGCGCACGCATCAAACCTACCCTGGATTCGGGCGCTGGACGCTGGCAAATTGCGCCGTCGTCGCGGCTCTTTGCCTCTTCAGCCGGCAAGGGAATTCCCCCGCCTGGGTCACCGAGGTTCTGGCGAACGGAGTGGCATTTCTGGCGGCCATCCTGATGCTGGAAGGAACCCGCGAGTTCGCCGGGTTGCGCGCTCCGGTGGCGTCCATGCGGGGCGCGGCTGTTCTCGCGCTGGCTGGGATCGTCTATTTCACTTACGCCGTGGACAGTTTCCAGGCGCGCACGGCGTTTCACTCCGGATACCTGTCGCTGGTGTTCCTTCTAGCGGGGGCGACTCTGCTGCGCGACATTCCCAAGGGATGCGAAGTCAGCCGCCGCTTCACGGGATCGGTGCTGACCTTGACCGGGTTGGCTTCGCTAGTCCGCCCCGTGTACTACTTCTTCGATCCTTCGGTACGAAGCATTCTCGAGGCGAATTCGGGCAATACCGCGACCCTTGTCATCCTGGTTCTGGCCATGATCTTCTGGTCCGCCGGCTTCTTCCTGCTGACAAATGAACGGCTGGTGGTGGATTTGCGGGAAGCCGAAGGCCGCACCGCCAAGGCCAACCTGGATCTTGCCGAGGCCGTGGGCAGCGCGACTCTGCTGGCACAAAGAGCCTCCGCCGCGGATCGGGCCAAGAGCGAGTTTCTGGCCAACATGAGCCATGAAATCCGGACTCCGATGAACGGCGTGATCGGCATGACCGAGGCTCTGCTGGATACGCCTCTCTCGATCGAGCAGCGCGATTACGTAGACACCGTCCGCTCCTCCGCCCATGCGCTGCTGGCGGTGATCAACGACATCCTGGATTTTTCCAAGATCGAAGCCGGTCGACTGGCCATCGAATCCTATGACTTCGATCTGGGTGCGATCGTGGAAGCCGTCCGCATGCTGTTGCTTCCGGCCGCGCAGACCAAGGGAGTGAATTTGACCGCCGAATACGAGGACCTTCCTTCGCGCGCGGGACCTCCTTTATGCTTCGCCGGCGATGGCGGACGCATCCGCCAGATCATCCACAACCTGGCCGGCAACGCGGTGAAATTTACCGCCGCAGGTTCCGTCAAGATAACCGTCAAATGCACGGAGTCGGATGGCGAAGCGGCGAATGTGCGCGTGTCCATCGAGGATACGGGTGTAGGAATCGCGCCCGAGAAACTGGGCAAACTGTTTCAAAAGTTCAGCCAGGTGGATGCGTCGGTGACCCGTAAATACGGCGGCACCGGCTTGGGACTGGCGATCTCCAAGCAGCTGGTCGAATTGATGGGAGGATCGATCGGCGTCGACAGTCAAGAGGGGAGGGGATCGACCTTTTGGTTCACCCTGCCGCTGCGTGTTTCCTCGCACGCGGGGGTGTGCGAGGATGGCTGAGTTCGCTTCCCACAAGACCGCGCTGCTGGCCGACCCGATCTACCGGGAGCACGACACGGGCCCGGGCCATCCCGAGCAGCCATTGCGCTTTGATGCGGTGGTTGAGGCGCTCGATCGCGGCGGGCTGACGCCGGAGCTCTTGCGCCTAGATCCTCGCGCGGCCACCGAGGATGAGATCGCGCTGTGCCACGGCCGCGGCTACATTGAAGAGGTCCATCTCGAGATTCGCTCCGGGACACATGGATTCAGTACTTGGGAACTTTCGACCGGAGATACGGTTGTCTCGGAGCGCTCCTGGGATGTCGCGCTCAACGCTTCGGGCGGCATCCTGAACGCGGTGGACGCTGTGGTGAAAGGATCATCCAAAAACGGCTCTGTGCGGAACGCTTTTTGCGTGGTGCGTCCGCCGGGCCACCATGCGCGTCCCGATCAGGGCATGGGCTTTTGCATATTTAACAACATCGCCATCGCCGCGCGCTACGCACAGCGCAAGCACGGGCTGGGCAAGGTGCTGATCGCGGATTGGGATGTGCACCACGGCAACGGCACGCAGGATATTTTCTATAGCGATGGGTCTGTGCTGTTCTTCAGCACGCATCAGTCGCCGTGGTATCCGTTCACGGGCGCGGCGAACGAGACGGGCGAGGGGCGCGGCCAGGGCTGCACGCTGAACTGCCCCTTTCCGGCGGGCTCCGGAAGGACTGAGATCGTGGGTGCGTTTCGCGAGCAACTGCGCCGCGCCGCGGATCGCTTTCGACCCGATCTGGTGCTGGTTTCCGCGGGATTCGACAGCCGCATGGCCGATCCTCTGGGACGCTTTACTCTCACCGACGCGGATTTCCGGGAGCTAACCGGAGTGATGCTCGAGATCGCGGGCGAACACGCGGGCGGCCGGCTGGTATCGGTGCTCGAAGGCGGCTACAACTTGAGTGGTTTGGGTGCGGCCGCGGCGGCTCACGTGCGGGCGCTTCTATATGAAAAGCCGTGATGCTGTAAGCTAGTCTGGTTGTACGCGATTCCAAAGACCCAGTCCTACAAACCAGGAGATTCGATCCAATGAGCGTTAAAGTGAGTACGCGGCAGGTGGGCGACGTGACGGTGGCGGATGTGACGGGGAAGCTCACTTTGGGCGAGGCCTCCGGCACCTTCCGCGAGGCCTTGCGCACTCTGATCAACCAGGGCCAGAAAAAGATCCTGCTGAATCTGAACGCCGTTTCCTATATGGATAGCTCGGGAATCGGCGAGCTGGTGGCGGCGTATACGACTGTCACGGCCGCTGGGGGAAAGCTGAAGCTGCTGAACCTGACCCCGCGCGTCCAGACTCCCTTGCAAAGCACCAAGCTCTACACGGTGTTCGAAGTCTTCGACGACGAGACCGCGGGCGTCAAGAGCTTTGCGTAGCAACGCTTCGGTATGAGTCTTGTCGCCATGAGTCCTATTCGCCACGACTGGACTATCCAGGAAATCGAATCCATCTACACCGCGCCGCTGCCGGACCTGATTTTTCGCGCGCAGACCGTACATCGCGAGCATCATCGCGCCGACGAAGTCCAGGGCTGCATGCTGCTCAGCATCAAGACCGGCGGATGTCCCGAGGATTGCGCTTATTGCCCGCAATCGGCGCGCTACGACACAGGCGTGGAGCGGCGGGATCTGCTGACCGTCGAGGAAACGCTGGCCGCCGCACGAAGCGCCCGGGAGCAGGGCGCCACGCGGTTCTGCATGGGCGCGGCATGGCGCGACGTTCCACAGGATGGCCGTTTCGCTCGGGTGCTCGAAATGGTGCGCGGAGTTCGCGCGCTGGGCCTGGAGGCTTGTTGCACGCTGGGCATGCTCAACGCGGAACAGGCCAGCGATCTGGCTGCGGCGGGGCTGACGGCATATAATCATAACCTCGACACATCGCCCGAATTCTATGGGCAGATCATCACCACGCGCGCGTATCGGGAGCGATTGGATACGCTGGCTCGGGTGCGGCGGGCGGGCATCACGGTGTGCTGCGGCGGAATCATCGGCATGGGCGAGGATCGGGGCGCCCGCTACGGATTGCTCCAGCAGTTGGCCGCGCTCGATCCGCATCCGGAAAGTGTTCCAGTGAATTTGCTGGTCAGTGTGGAAGGCACGCCGCTGGGCGAGAGGCCTCCGGAAGATCCGATCGAGCTGGCGCGGATGATCGCCTCGGCGCGCATTCTGATGCCGAAGGCCATGGTCCGGCTGAGCGCGGGCCGTCTGGCGCTCTCCGATGAAGGCCAGGCCCTGTGTATGCTGGCGGGCGCCAACTCGGTGTTTCTCGGCGACCGGCTGCTGACCACTCCCAATCCGGAAGCCGATGCGGACCGGCGCTTGTTCGGCAAGCTGGGTTTGCACTTGCGTCCGTCGGAGGTTGCGACGAGTGCCGGCGGTTGACGATTTCGAGCGGAGGGTTCGAGCAAGATTGGATGAGCTCGACCGTGCCGGCTTGCGGCGGTTCCTACGCGCGCCCTCCGGAATCGATCTTTCTTCGAACGACTATTTGGGCCTTGCGACGCATCCGATGCTTAAGCAACGCATGGCGGCCGCGGTGTGCGAGCACGGTTGCGGCAGCACCGGATCGAGGCTGCTTCGCGGAGAGCGCGAATGCTTCACGCAGATCGAACGGCGGTTTGCGCAGTTCAAGGGGACTGAGCGATCGCTCTATTTTTCGAGCGGCTACCTGGCGAATCTAGCGGTGCTGACGGCGCTTCCGGAAGCCGGCGACGTGATTTTTTCGGACGAGCGGAATCACGCGAGCTTGATCGATGGGGCTCGGTTGTCGCGGGCGAACCGGGTGATCTTTCGGCATAACGACGCAGCGGCGCTGGCTGGGTTGATGCGGGAGACGCCGGGCGAGGGGCAGAAGTTTATCGTCACGGAATCGCTGTTCAGCGTGGACGGCGATTTCGCGCCTCTAGCGGAATACGCCCGGCTGTGCCGTGAGACGGGCGCAGTGCTGATCGTCGATGAGGCGCACGCGGTGGGGATTTACGGGGAGCGGGGGCAGGGGATGGCAGGCCCGATGGCAGGTCGGAGACCTGCCCCACTGGTTTCCATCAACACGGCGGGGAAGGCGCTGGGTGTGGCGGGGGCATTCGTCGCTGGACCGGAGTGGGCCATCGAGTTTCTGGCGCAGCGCGCAAGGCCGTTTATATTCTCGACTGCTCCACCGCCCGCCGTGGCCGCTGCACTCGACGCCAGCCTGGATTTGATCGAAAGCGAACCGCAGCGCCGGGAGCGGCTATTCGAGCTGGCATCCTATGCTCGGCGGCGGCTTGGTGTTACGGAGGGATCGCAGATCGTTCCGGTGGTGCTGGGATCGAATGAGTGGGCGGTTGCCGTTGCGGAGGCCCTCCAACACGAGGGCTTCGATGTGCGGGCGATTCGTCCGCCCACCGTGCCAGAGGGAACTGCCCGACTGAGAATCTCGGTAAACGTGAATCTTTCAGAACGGATCATTGATTCTTTCGTGGATGCATTGTGCGCGGCGTCTTCGTAACCGGAACGGATACCGGGGTCGGAAAGACGGTCGTATCCGCCGCACTGATGGTCCGTTATCGAGGTGCGCGGTATTGGAAGCCGATCCAGACGGGTCCAGAGGACGATACAACCGAGGCACTGAGGCTCTCTTCTTCGCCGCGAGAGGCGGCTTATTTGCATGGCGTGCGCCTGGTTGATCCAGTCTCGCCGCACCTGGCTGCGAAGCGTGCCGGCACTCGGATCGACGTTCCGTTTCTCACGGCGGAGATGAAGGAATCCGCCGGTGCATGGATCGTCGAAGGAGCGGGGGGCGTGCTGGTACCCGTCAATGAATCCGACCTGATGGTGCATTTGATGGAACGGCTCGGGCTGCCGGTCGTGGTGGCCGCGCGAACCACGCTGGGCACCATCAACCATACGTTGTTGACGATTGAGGCGCTGCGGGCGCGGAAGCTGGCGGTTGCGGGTGTGGTGATGGTGGGCGATGCCGATGTGGACAATCGCGCGGCGATCGAGCACTATGGCAATGTCGCGGTACTTGGTGAATTACCTTGGCTCGAAGGAGCGGCAGGTCATAGACCTGCCCCACAAACACTGGCGGCGTGGGCGGCTGCGCATCTGGATCCGGGAAATCGACTGGCGGAGTTTCTGGCGTGAGTCTCGCAGATCGCGACCGCGCCGTACTGTGGCATCCCTATACGCAAATGCTGACGGCGCCCGCGCCGCTGCCGATCGTTCGCGCGAAGGGCATGTACTTGTACACGGAGGACGGGCGCAAAATCCTCGACGGCATTTCGTCGTGGTGGGTGAATATTCACGGCCATTCGCATTCCAAGCTGAATGAAGCTCTGGCGGCGCAGGCTCGCGAGCTGGAGCACGTACTGTTCGCCGGATGCACTCACCGGCCCGCTGTTGAGTTGGCGGAACGGCTGCTGGAGTTGTTGCCGCCAGGAATGGCGCGAGTGTTCTATTCGGATAACGGCTCGACGGCGGTTGAGGCCGCATTGAAGATGGCGCTCCAGTATTGGCGCAATCGCAATAAGAACAATCAAGGTCAGGACCGCCGCGTATTTGTCACGCTGCATCACGCCTATCACGGCGACACTGTGGGCGCGATGTCGGCTAGCGAAGATTCGGTGTTCACTCGCCCGTTCGCGCCGATGCTGTTTTCAGTGGTGCGGGCACATTCGCCCTACTGTTACCGCTGCCCCTTGGGTTTGACTCGCGCTACATGCAACATCGACTGCCTGGGGGATCTCGAAGCGCGGCTCCAGGAGCTGGGTGATCGCGTGGCGGGCGTCTTGGTTGAGCCGATGCTGCAAGCGGCGGGCGGGATGATCGTCTGGCCGGCCGAATTCCTGACGGGGGTGCGGCGATTGTGCGACCGCCACGGCACGCTTATGATCGCCGACGAAGTGTTGACGGGATTCGGCCGCACCGGCAAGATGTTCGCATGTGAGCACTCGTCGGTTGCTCCTGACATTATTTGTTTGTCGAAGGCGCTGACGGCTGGCTATCTTCCGCTGGGAGCAACGGCGGTGACCAATGCGATCTACGAAGCGTTCCTGAGCGAGGACCGGACCAAGACCTTTTTCCACGGGCACTCCTACACGGGGAATCCGCTGGCGTGCGCCGTGGCTTTGGCGAGCCTGGACTTGTTCCGCGAGGAATCGACGCTCGATCGGGTTGCGGAGTTGGAGGGCACTTTACGCGCCGGGTTGGAGCCGCTGCGGCGCTTGGCTGGCGTCGGCGACGTGAGGGTGATCGGTGGCGTGGGCATCGTGGAAATGCGCTCGGATGAGCCGGGGTACTTGAACGAATTTGGGCCTCGAGTGACTGCGGCGTTGCTCGAGCGGGGATTGTTGCTGCGGCCGCTCGGCAACGTGGTCTACTTCATGCCGCCGTATGCGATCACGAAGGGCGAGACGGAGTGGGCCATTGAGCAGATTACGGACGTGGTCAGCGCTTCCGGAATGGTGACGTAATCGAATCGTAACCTCGGCGGGAGTCTAGCCGGGTGTGATAAGATCCACGTTTTGCGATTTGGTTAAGGGAGCGTAAGGTCAGTGAAAGTTTACGAAACCAGCGATATCCGGAACGTGGCTCTGGCGGGTCATGGAAACTCCGGCAAGACGTCCCTCGTGGCGGGGTTCCTGTTTGCCTCGGGCGCAACCAGCCGTCTGACGCGCACCGATGACGGCACCACCATAACGGATTTTGACGATGAGGAGATCGCCCGCAAGATCACCATTTCCACGGGGATCGCGGCGGCCGAGTGGGGCAAGAAAAAAATCAACCTGATCGACACGCCGGGCTTCAATATTTTCATCAACGACACCAAGGCGTCCATGGTGGCGGCCGACGCAGTGCTGATTGTCGTTGACGGCGTGGCGGGCGTCGAAGTGCAAACCGAAAAGGTGTGGAGCTTCGCGGACGAGTTCAGGCTGCCGCGGGCCGTGGTGATCAACAAGCTAGACCGCGAACGGTCCAGCTTTGAGCGCGCGCTCGAAAGCGTGCAGTCGGTCTTCGGGCGCACCGCGGTTCCCGTCCAATTGCCTCTCGGTGCGGAGCGAGCCTTCACTGGCGTGATCGACTTGGTGCGCATGAAAGCGTACACTTACACGCTCGACGGCGACGGCAAGGGCAAGGAGGGTCCGATCCCCGAAGGCCTCGCCGCCGCCGCACAGAGCGCACACGAGGCGCTGGTCGAGATCGTGGCCGAGGGCAACGACGCGCTGCTTGAAGAGTACTTCGATAAAGGAGCTCTTCCAGCGGAGCGGATCATCGAGGGACTGCGCGATGCGGTCCTCCAGATGCGCATCTTCCCGGTGCTGTGTGCATCCGGATTGCACAACCTAGCGAGCGACGCTATCTTGAATTTCGTTCTGGAGAATTTCCCCAACCCAGCGGAACATGGGCCATGGAAGGGCAAGCTCAACGGCGCCGAGGCCGAGCGTCCCGAAAAGGACTCGTTACCTGTTTCCGCGTTCGTCTTCAAGACCGTCGCCGATCCCTTTGCGGGGCGTGTTTCGTATTTCAAAGTGATTTCCGGCGTGGTCCGCAACGACGCCAACCTGGTGAACGCGCGCAGCGGCGTCACCGAGCGTTTATCGCACATCGGCACCCTGTTCGGCAAAACCCTCCCGCCCGTAACCGAGCTCCACGCGGGCGATCTGGGCGGCGTGGCGAAGTTGAAGGATACGCTGACCGGCGACACTTTGGACGACAAGACGTCGCTGATCGCCTATCCGCCGGTGCAACTCGCCGAGCCTTCCATCGCCTACGCGATTTCCGCCAAGACTCGCAACGACGAAGACCGCATGGGCAACGCGGTGCACCGCATTCTGGAGGAAGACCCGGCTCTGCGCTTTTATCGCGATCCTCAGACCAAGGAGTTTCTGCTGGCGGGCAGCGGGCAGCAGCACGTCGAGGTGATCGTCAGCCGCTTGAAGAAGCGCTACGGAGTGGATGTGGAGCTGCATGCGCCCAAGATTCCGTATCGCGAGACCATTCGCGGCAGGGCCGACGTGCAGGGCCGCCACAAGAAGCAGACCGGGGGCCACGGCCAATTCGGCGATTGCTGGATTCGCATGGAGCCGCTGCCTCGGGGCGGAAAGTTCGCGTTCGAAAACGAAGTCTTCGGCGGCGCGATTCCCAGGAATTTCATCCCTGCCATCGAGAAGGGCATCGTCGAAGCAGCCGAGAAGGGCTACCTGGCGGGTTTCCCGGTCGTCGATTTTAAAGTCGTGGTGTACGACGGTTCCTATCATGATGTGGACTCGTCGGAAATGTCGTTCAAGCTGGCCGCTCGCAAGGCGTTCAAGGCGGCGATGGAAGCGGCCAAGCCGGCACTGCTGGAGCCGATCATGAACGTGGAGGTGCAAGCGCCGGTGGAATATGCAGGCGACCTGATGGGCGATATGAACGGCCGCCGCGGGCGCATCGCCGGCATGGACACCAAGGGCGGCACGCAGATCATCAAGGCGCAGGCTCCGATGTCCGAGATGCTGAATTACCAGAACGACCTGACGTCGATGACGCAGGGCCGGGCGTCGTTCAGCATGGAATTCGATCACTACGATTACGTGCCGGGCATGCAGGCGGAAAAAATCATCGCGGCGGCGAAGGCGGCCAAGACCGGCGAAGAGGAAGAAGAGGAGTAATCCTTCAATCCAACGCGAAGGCCGTGTGGTATTGGCGCTTCAGCCGTCCTGGCTGGTCCTCTTTTCGCAGCACGCAGTTGCCGATAGCGAGCGTTTCGATATCGGTGCCCATAAAGCAGCGATAGGCGTCCTCGGGAGTGCAGACAATCGGCTCGCCGCGAACGTTGAAGCTGGTGTTGACCAGAACGGGGCAGCCGGTGCGCCGTTCGAAGGCTTTGAGCAGCGCGTGAAAACGGGGATTGGTTTCCGCGCTCACGGTCTGAATGCGCGCCGAGTTGTCCACGTGAGTGACGGCCGGAATCTCGGATCGGGTCACGTTCAGCCTGTCTATGCCGAAGAGCTTCCGCGCCCCTTCCGGCAGAGGAATCAGGCGGTCTGACCGAACATTGGCCACCAGGAGCATGTAGGGGCTGTCTCGATCCAGATCAAGGCCAAGCTCGAACCAGTCGGCGGCGGCTTCGCGAGTTACGGCGGGGGCGAAGGGGCGGAATGATTCGCGCTGTTTGATCTTGAGATTGAGCGTGCGCTGCATGGTGGGCGAGCGGGGGTCGCCGAGGATGGATCGCGCGCCCAGGGCTCGCGGGCCGAACTCCATGCGCCCTTGGAACCAACCCACGGCGCGGCCTTGGGCCAGGTCGGCGGCGCAGGTCTCGATCATTTCTCCGGTAGTCCATCGAGTGAAGTGAGCACCCGCGCCGCTGAGCCGCCGCTCAATTTCCTCGGAGGCGAACTCGGGACCGAGAAGCGCGCCCTGCATTGAATCGCCGCCGGTTGAAATCGTGCGGGCGTTTTTCAGATGCAGATGATGGACGGCTAAAGCCGCGCCCAGCGCTCCACCGGCGTCGCCTGAGGCGGGCTGAATCCAAATACGGCGGAAGCGCCTGTCGCGCAGGATCTTACCGTTAGCCATGCAATTCAACGCGACGCCCCCGGCCAGACAAAGGTTCTCGAGGCCGGTTTGAGCGGCCAGGGCGCGCGTCATCCGCAGCACCACGTCCTCGAGGACCGTTTGAATGGACGCGGCAATATTGGTGTCCCGCTCCGTGATGCGGTCCTCGGACCGTCTTGGCCGTCCGCCGAACAACTCGTGAAAGCGCGGGTTGGTCATGGTGAGGCCGGTGCAGAAATCGAAATAATCCAGGTTCAAACGGAAGGAGCCGTCGGCCTTCACATCGATCAGGTGTTCGCGGATCCTGCCGGCATAAATCGGCTGGCCATAGGGCGCCAGGCCCATCAACTTGTATTCGCCGGAGTTGACCTTGAAGCCGGTGTAATACGTGAACGCCGAATACAGCAGACCGAGTGAATGCGGAAAGTGAATCTTGCGCAACAGTTGCAGGTCCGGACCGCGCCCGATGCCAAAACTCGTCGTGGCCCATTCGCCCACGCCGTCCATAGTGAGCACCGCGGCGGTGTCAAAAGGACTTGGGAAGAAGGCGCTGGCGGCGTGGCTTTGATGATGTTCGGTGAACAGAAGCTTGCCGTTCCATTGAGAATCCAGGGTCCGAAGGCGCTTCAGAAGCATAGACCGCTGAAACAGCTTTTGTTTGATCCAAAGCAGCATGGACGCGCGAAAGGAGCCGAAGCCGCGCGGCGCGAAGTTCAAGTACGTTTCGAGCAGGCGCTCAAACTTGGGGAGGGGCTTTTCGTAGAAGACGGTGTAGTCCACATCGCGCAGGCCGACGCCGGCATGGCGCAGACAACTGGCGATGGCATTCTCGGGAAACGAGGAATCGTGCTTGAGACGCGTGAAACGCTCCTCCTGGGCGGCGGCGACGATGCCGCCGTCCTCGATGAGCGCCGCGGCGCTGTCGTGATAGAAGGCGGAAATGCCCAGAATCCGCACGGCTAAAACAGCGTGTAGATAAAGGGCGCCACGACGCTGCCTTGCGCCAGCACCAGCAGGCCTCCCATCAGGAGCAGAACCAGAACCAGCGGCAGCAGCCAGTATTTCTTCCGTTTGAACAAGAACCTCAGCATGTTAGAACTCCTCGGTCATATCGGAGGGTGGCGTTGACCGCTCAATCCAGTAGCTGGGCAACCCGGGGAGGGCCTTGAGACACAGCGGATCGCGGCCGAATGCCCGCATCAGTAGGCCAGCGGGTGCGATCACGCCGAAGAAGAGCACCCCCAACACCAGGGGATTCGCGATCAAACTCAAGAGGTTGCCGAAAAAGAGCCAAGCGCGCTTGGGGCCGTGCAAAATGTGAGGAAACGCCGCCGATACCAGGGCCAGCCCGACGCTTGGAGCAATCGCCCACCTGTGCCGGAATCCGAGAATCAGCAGTGCGGCGGCAACCAGGAACCCAAAGCTACGGTCGGATGGCTCGCGAACAACCCCCATACGAAAGAGGTGCTGGGGTGACGGGAAATTCTCAGGGCGAGACGGTCTGCTGCTGATGGGTCAAATACCATCTGTAAGTCGCGGCGATGCCCTCTTCGAGAGGAATCCGCGCCTTCCAGCCCAGCGCATGGATCCGCGAGACATCCAGAATCTTGCGCGGCGTTCCGTCGGGTTTCGAATGATCGAAGACCAAAGCACCGCGAAATCCGGTCACTCGCGCCATCATCTCGGCCAGCTCGCGAATCATAAGATCCTCGCCGGTGCCGACGTTCAAGATTTCGGGCGACTCGTAATTCTCCATGAGGAACACGGCGGCGCCGGCCAGATCGTCGACGTGCAAAAACTCGCGGCGGGGAGATCCGGTGCCCCAGACGGTCACCTCCGGCGCACCCGAGGCCGCGGCTTCGTGGAATTTGCGCAGCAGCGCCGGCAGCACGTGCGAGCCCTGCAAATCGAAATTGTCGCCGGGGCCATAGAGGTTGGTGGGCATCAGGCTGATCGCCCGGAAACCATACTGCTTGTGGTAAGCCTGGCACATCTTGATTCCCGCGATCTTGGCGATGGCGTAGGCGTCGTTGGTGGGCTCCAGCTCGCCGGTGAGCAGGCTCTCTTCGCGAATGGGCTGGGGCGCAAATTTGGGATAAATGCAGGAAGAGCCGAGAAACAGGAGCTTGCGCGCGCCGTGTTTCCACGCCGAGTGAATCACGTTGGTCTGGATCTCCAGATTGTCGTGCAGGAATTCGGCCGGAAAGGAGTTGTTCGCCAGAATTCCACCCACCTTCGCGGCTGCCAGGAACACGTATTCGGGACGCTCCTTTTGAAAGAAATCCGCCACGTCGGCTTGCCTTCGCAGATCGAGCGCCTGCCGGCTTGCCAGCACGAGATTCGAATAGCCCTCGGCCTGGAGCTTACGCACAATGGCCGACCCCGCCAGCCCGCGGTGTCCGGCTACGAAAATTCGAGCCGTCTTAATCATGCGAGATCCCCCGCATGGCGGTCTTATGTCCCGCGCCAGCCAGCAGGTGTTCCTGGCGAGCCAGCTCCAGATCGTGCTCCACCATGCGGCGCACCAGCTCGGGGAAGCTCACGCTCGGCTTCCAGCCCAGCTTGTCGCGCGCCTTCGATCCGTCGCCTCGCAGAAAGTCCACCTCGGTGGGCCGGAGATAACGTGGATCGGTCTCGACGAAGCGATGCCAATCCAAACCGGCGCACTCGGCGGCGGCGTCCAGAAAGTCGCGCACCGAATACGACTGGCCGGTGGCGATGACGAAATCGTCCGGCTCGATTTGTTGCAGCATGCGCCACATGGCTTCGACGTAATCGCCGGCGTAGCCCCAGTCGCGGCGGGCGTCCAAGTTGCCCAGGAACAGCTTCTCCTGCAAGCCCATCTTGATGCGTCCCAGCGCGCGCGTAATCTTGCGCGTCACGAAGGTTTCCCCGCGCCGCTCCGATTCGTGATTGAACAGGATGCCGTTGGAGATGAACATCCCGTACGCTTCGCGATAATTCACAGCGTACCAGTGAGCCGCGACTTTGCTGACGGCGTAGGGACTGCGGGGATAAAACGGAGTCTTCTCGTTTTGCGGCGGGGCGGCGGCGCCGAACATTTCCGAAGACCCGGCCTGGTAGATCTTCACGGGATCGCCGCTCAGGGTCAAATGGTCGCGGACGGTTTCAAATAATCGCAGAGCGCCGGTCGCGACCACGTCCGCCGTGTATTCGGGCTGGTCGAAGCTCACGCGTACGTGGGATTGCGCGGCCAGGTGATAGATCTCGGCGGGGCGCACCTTCTCGATGACGCGGCGCAGGCCGGTGCCGTCGGTGACGTCGCCATAGTGCAGGTACAAAGAGACCCTGTGTTCATGCGGATCGGCGTAAATCGGATCCAGGCGCTCCGTGTTAAACGTGGAGGCGCGGCGGATCAGCCCATGCACCTCGTAGCCTTTGGCGAGCAGGAACTCGGCCAGGAAGGAGCCGTCTTGCCCGGTGATTCCTGTGATGAGAGCTCTTTTCATCGGTTCATGTTACCGCTGCCTCATGGTCGCGGTTTAGAGTCGGCATTCCGAACCGCGCGTTAGCGAGCGGCACAAGGGACACCACACCAGCGTAGCAGGCGTCCGCTAAAAATACGTTACGGCCACGAACGTGCCTCGTGTTCTCCCGAATGCCTCTGGTTCACACGCGCCGGTTCGGCGCACTGGAATATGCGGACTCCTCGGTTCTCACGTTCTCCCCCGGTCCGCCCGGGTTTGCGGATCAAACCCGCTTCGCCCTGGTGGAGCGGCCTGATCTGGCGCCGGTAGTTTTCCTGCAAAGCCTGTATAGCGCGGAGCTGTGCTTTTTGGCCGCGCCGGCGAAGGTGCTGCTTCCCGATTATGACCTGACCATGACCTTCGAGGATCTGGAGCGCCTCGGATTGAACACCTCGCGGCAGCCCACTCCGGGCCGCGAGGTGCTCTGTCTGGCGCTTTTGTGCGCGCCAGAAAGCGGTCCCGTGACCGCCAATTTATTGGCTCCCGTGGTGGTCAATTTGGAGACCCGAGCGGCGGTGCAGGCGGTGCGGGCGGATACGCGCTACTCGCATCGGCATGCGATTGGCGCGGGGCCATCATGTTAGTCATCCGCCGCCGGCCTGGCGAAATACTGGTCATCGCGGAAGATATCGAGGTCGAAATCCTGGAAGCGAGCTCGTCCTATGTCAAGCTAGGTATCCGCGCACCCAAATCCGTTGTAGTGATGCGCAAGGAGATACACGTGACCCGCCAGCAGAATCTGGAGGCGGCGCAGGAGATCTCCCCCGCCGGGGTGGAACGCCTTGCGGAGTCCCTCAAGAACGCTCTCTCCGGTCCGATAAGGCCCTTGTAAGAAACCGGGAAAGGATTCCCGGCCGCTCAAAATTCAAGGAGAGAATCCAAATGGCCTTTACTATCAATACCAACATTGTGTCGTTGCAGGCCCAGGATTACCTGAACCAAACGCAAACCTTCCAAAACCAGACGATCAATGAGGTTACTTCGGGCCTCCGGATCGTCAATTCGGGAGACGACCCTTCCGGCCTGGCGATTGCGAACAGCTACCGCTCGAATGAAGCGGTTCTGACGCAGGGCATTGCCAACGCCAACGACGGTCTGAGCCAGTTACAGATCGCCGACGGCGGCATCAGCAATATCTCGCAGCTTCTCGACAGCGCCCGCACTCTAGCCACCGAAGCCGCTTCGGACACCTTCACCGGAGACCGGGGCGTGCTCAACAATCAATTCCAGAGCGTGTTGACGGAAATCAACCGGCAAGCCCAGGCCATCGGATTGAACCAGGGCGGGACTTTCGCCAAGGCCTTGAACGTCTTCATCGGCGGCGGCGAGGCTTCCGGCACCACCACGGCGACCCAGAACGGAACCGTTTCGGTGAACCTCAGCCAGTCCACCGTGGATTCCAAGAGCCTCGGACTCGAGGGCGTTGTGGCGACGGGCGTGAATTCGGCGGGAACCACCGATCTGGGCCCCGGTTCGGCCACCAGCGTTTCCGCCATCGTCACCAACGGCACCAATCTGTTATCGGTTTCCAACAACACCACGAATTTTATCTTCGCCGGCCCCGGCTTTACCAACGCCGATGGCAGTAACAAGGTTGACGTCGCGGTCAATCTGGCAGGCGTAACCGACACCGGCACTCTGGTTACCGCCATTAACCAGGCTCTTCAGAACGCGGGCAATGGCTCCACCCAGCAGGATACTGCGTTCGCGAATGCCAACATCACGGCTTCCATCACCACCGATGCGGCAGGGCAGCAGACGTTGGCCTTCAGCTCGGCAACCACTGCGTTCCAGGTGCAAGGAGCGGATCAGGTTTCGACCGCGCTTTTGGGCAACTTCTCGAGCGGCGCGGTGGGTAATGTAGCGAATGTAACCGCAGCCGCCGGGGCTGCCTTCGCGGCCCCAGCCGCGAATGAGAGCGTACAGATTCGTGTTACCGGCATGGGCCTGAACGGCCTACCGACGAACGATCTTACGGTCGCACTCACCAATGCCGACACCGTCACCACCGCGGTTGCCAAGATCAACGCCGCCATGAGCACGGCAGTGGCTGCCACCGGTGTGAAAGCCGTGAACAACGGCGGAACGATCGATTTCGTGAATGGCGCGGGCAACAGTTTCTCGGTTCAGACCGCCGGCGACGTTTCCAACTCGCTCGGATTCGGAAGCTGGACCAGCAGTACGGGTCTCGCGGACAGCGCGGGAACCTTCAATTACACTTCGCTCACCGCGGTTGGCGCGGGATCGGTGAACACCGAGAACCTGCAGGTTTCGATCAACGGCGGTGCCGCTACCGTCGACCTTGGACCGCTGACGGGAAGCGTCACTGAGGCGACCAATCTGGCGACGTTGAATGCGGCGTTTCAGGGCAACGCGGCGACTCGAGCGGCGGGCCTCACCGCCATCGACAACGCCGGCAACGTGGAGATTACCTCCAGCGCCGGCGACAACTTTCGTCTGAATTTCTACGGCGGAACCGGCGACGCTTTCGGCTTCGGGGCCGCCGCCGTTGGGGGCGCCTTGTCGACGACGGGCTCGACAAGCAACTACGCGGCCCAGGACAGCATCAACTCCGCGGGGGCCCAGCAGAGTGTGAACTCCGCCGGCAATAACCACGTGTACAAGTTCACTCCCGTCGTCAATTCCACCGATTCCCAAACCGTGACGCTGTCGGCCGTCGACGCCAACGGCACTCAGCACACGCTGAACGTCGCGCTCAACTCGACCAACGCCGGCAACCTGGACCAGGCTATCAGCACCATCAATAGCGATATTCTCTCTTCCGACGACTCTACTCTCCAGCAACTGGTGGCCTTCAAACAAGAGAACGCCGGCGGTACCGCGGAGGGGATACGCTTCTTGGACGCGGCCAACAGTTTCAACGTCAGTCTGGGCGCTTCGAACAATAGCGTCGGCATCGCGGATGGCGGCACAGGCACCAACGGCGGGGCGATTCTGGCTTCCGCTTCGAACGGCAGCGGCTCAACCGCCAACATCAGCAACACCGCTTCGGCGGAGGCCGCTGTGAACGCGCTGGGCACAGCGGTCTCGAAGCTGGGCGATGCACAAGCCGAGGTCGGTATCGGTGAGAATAACTTCACCTACGCCGTGAACCTGGCGCAATCCCAGTTGACCAACTTCCAGGCCGCTGAATCGCAAATTCGCGATTCGGACTTGGCGGTGGAGTCGGCGAACTTGACCAAGTCGCAAATCCAGCTTCAAGCGGGCGTGGCGGCTTTGGCGCAAGCTAACTCCGCTCCGCAGCAAGTCCTGGCGCTGCTACAACACCCCTAATCCTTCGCCGATTCGGTCTTGAAGGTGGGCCGGGCTCCGTCTTAACGACAAGGCCCGGCCTTTTTTTATCCAAGCTCCCTTGTCGCGGCCGCGGAAGTCGTGTATTCTTCCCATAAGATGCTTATGGGAGAAGCCAAAGAGGGCGATCTGCTCCAGGGCACGCTGGACATGCTCATCCTGAAGACTCTGGCGCGGGGAGCCAAGCACGGCTACGCCATCGCGGAATGGATCTGCGCGTCGTCAGACGATATTCTGCGCGTCGAGGAAGGCGCTTTGTATCCGGCTTTGCATCGTCTGGAATTGAAGGGGCTGCTCGAAGCCGAGTGGGGCGTCTCCGAGAACAATCGCCGGGCCCGGTTTTACCGGCTCACTCGCGCCGGCCGAAAGGCGCTGGCCACCGACACCAAGCGCTGGAGCCGTCTTAGCATCGCTATCGCCCGCGTCATGGGCTCGGCATGACCGGGTGGAACCAGCTTCGTCTGCGTCTGCGGGCGCTGTTCCACCGCCGCGATTTCGAACGGGACGTGGAGGAGGAGATCGCCTTCCACCTCGACATGCGGGAGCACTCCCTTCAAGGGCAGGGCATGGACGCGAGCGTGGCGCGCGCCGCCGCGCAAGCTCGCTTCGGCAACGCCACGCGCACGAGCGAGACCTTGCGCGAGCTGCGCAGCTGGGGTTGGATCGAGGGAATGTGGCAGGACGTTCGATTCGCCCTTCGCCAAATGCGCCTGAACCGGGGATTTTCAGTGGCCGCGATTCTGCCGCTCGCGCTGGCTATCGGCTGCATCGCCGCGGTCTTCAGTCTGGTGGACGCGGTGCTCTTCCGGCCGACAGGCGTTGCCGATCCCAGCCGCGTCGCCGCTGTGTACACGTTTTCGCGCGCTCAGAATCGGTATCTTTCCGACTCCTATCCCGACTTCCGTGACATTCGCGGTCTCGACGGGGTTCTCGATTCGGCCGCCGCTTATATCGCCACGCAATTCAATAACGTCCGTTTGACGCAGGGTCTCGAGTCGATGAACGTCAACCTGGTCACGGGCGATTACTGCCGCGCCGCCGGCATCGTGACCGCGCTCGGCCGGCCCCTGGTCCCCGAAGACGACCGTCCCGGAGCGGCTCCCGTCGCGCTCGCTAGCTACCCGCTGTGGGAAAACCGATTTCAGCGCAGCCCGTCGATCCTGGGCTCGACGGTCTCGATTGGCGGCATTTCGTTCACCATTGTCGGAGTGATGCCCAAGGGCTATCAGGGCATGCTGCTCGATTGGTACAGCGATTCCTCTTTCTGGGTGCCCTTGGAACAATTCCACGGGTTATTCCCCGCGGACTATGAGAACCGCCGCGACGGACAGTTTCTGATGATGCTGGCGCGGCTGCGCCCGGGCGTCGGCATCGAGCGTTTCCAAGCCGCGCTGGATGTGCTGGCATCGCGAGTCGCTGACCCATTGGGCAAATCCTCGAATCCCGATTATCGGCTGCTCGCGTTGCCCGCATCGCAGGCGCGCTTTTGGCCGGCATATCGCGCGGCCACGGTGCGCTTCTTGTGGCTTCTTGTTGCGGTGGCGGCGACGGCTCTGGCGATCGCCTGCTTCAATCTGGCAAGCCTGCTGCTGGCTCGTGCGGCGGCCCGGCAACAGGAGATCGCGGCGCGGCTGGCGCTGGGCGCGGGGCGGCTTCGCCTGGTCCGGCAATTTCTGGTCGAAAACGGGGTCTTGGCTGCTTGCGCATGCGCCCTCTCCGTGCCCGTGGCCATGGGTCTCGCGGCCTGGTATCCCGGAGTGCAGATCACGCAAGGGTTCACGATGACGGTAAAGCTCGACGCGGATTGGAGAGCGCTGGGATTGGGAATGGCGGCGGGGCTTCTGACCAGTATCCTGAGCGGAATCGTCCCTGCGATACGGGCCGCGAGGGGCGATGTCGTGAAGAGACGCAAGGCCGGCCGGGCGAGCTTGCAGGATTTGTTGTCAGCGGCTCAAGTGGCGTGCGCGATGACCGCCCTGGCCGGGGCGGTGCTACTGGGGGAGAATATCCGCCATCTGGGCAGCGCTCCTTTGGGTTACGACACCCACGGCGTGCTTCTGGCTTCGGTGAATCTTGTGACCGGGCTCAACCCCTCTCTCGACGAGGCTGAAAGAATCTCCCGCGCATTGCTGGCGGAAATCCGCAGGCAAGCCCCGGGAGCTGCTCTGGCATGGCAGGCTTTGCCCTCTCGATTTCGAATGGTACTGGATGTACAGCGCGAATCCGATAGCGGCAAACGGACGGCAATCCTGTTTAATTTGGTCTCCGACGGATACTTCGAGCTGTTGAAGATTCCGGTGATCGAAGGGCGGGGAATTATGCCCGGCGACGGCCGGAAATCGCAACCCGTAATGGTGCTGAACCGTTCCGCGGCCGCGTTGCTGTGGCCCGGCGAAAATCCCGTTGGACGCCGGCTTAGGGTGAACGCGGAGCCGGTCGCCCGGGAGGTGGTGGGCGTCGTCGAGGACACACGGTACCGGCCCTTAAGCGAAACTCAACCCCCGATGCCGTACGTATTTCTGCCAATCTTTCAATTCACTTCGCTATTGCCCTTCGAGATCCACGTACGCACTCCGAACGAGCCTCTCGCATTCGCCAAAACATTGCGTCAGATCGTTGCGCAAGTCGTGCCCGATGCGCCGGCCTATGACTTCCAGACGTTGGATAATTTCGCGCAAGCAGGGCTGATGCAGATGCGCGTGGCGGCGCAGGCCGCCAGAGCCGTTAGCCTGCTGGGACTGCTGCTGGCGGTTGCGGGAATCTTCGCATCGGGAGCCTATCGCGTCGCTCGGCAGAAGAAGGAGATCGCGATTCGTATCGCCATCGGGGCGGAGCCGCGCCGCGTCATTCGGAGCTTCGCCGCGCGCGGACTGTGGATCGGCATCGCCGGAGCGTGCCTCGGTCTGATGCCCGCGGCGTGGGGCGCGGCATTGCTGCGCTCCGCGGTTCCAGGGGTCGAATCGGGTGGATTTTCGCTGTATGTTGGAGCGGGCGCGATCCTGGCTCTGGCTGCCGCCGCGGCGGCATTGGCGGCGGCGAGCCGAATCGCGGAGGTGCAACCAGCTGACGTATTGCGGGTCCAGTAAAGTCGGCGTGGATCGCAGGCCGAAGTCCTGCGCCGCTAGCGCCGGAAGTCCACGTATCTCTTGATTTGCCCCAATCGCGCGCTGTCAAAGGCCGCGCGCTGCGCCAGAGCCTTGAGCGCGCGGATTGCGCGTTCCCCCGCCTCGAAGATCTCGATGGTGGGCCTCTCGCCGGAGTCCAGCGCCCTTCGCCGCGCCTTGAGCGCGCGCGCCAGGGCATCGAGATTCCCGGCTTCGATGGCAGCGGTGGCGCGGTCGGTGGCGTCCTGAAGTGTCATCCGGAGCCTGTCATCCGGAGGAATTAGACGTGTTCGGTCCGTACAGGACCAGGCTCAAGCCCTGTAAGCTCGCATTCAGTTCGGTCTGCTGCGATTGCAACTCCGCGATCGCCGCGTCAGCCGCAGAGAGCTGCGAGGCCAGGTTGTTTTGCATCAGCGTCATCTGACTCGTAAGCGTCGTAATCTGGCTTTGCAGGCTTTGGTCGGTGGTGCTGAGCCCGGTCGCCTCCACCGCGATCAGTCCGTCGGTGGGGTCGCTGAACTGCTGGAACGTCTGCGAAAGTCCGCCCAAACCGGTTGTCGCGGAGCCCACGAAGTTGAGCGCATTGGTGAGTTCGGAATCGCTGAGACCCTGAATGACGGTCGGATCGAAGGAGGCCTGTCCGCTGCTAGCGAAGGTGATTCCAAGATCGGAAAGACTTTGGATGCTCCCGGTGGAAGAATTGGTGTAGCCGGTGAGCTGGCGCATGGCGTCTTCGAGCTGGACCACGGACATGTCGCCGCTCAGCGCGCCCGCCGCGGGCCCCTCCTGCGCGTTCAGCGCCGTCCTCAGGCTGTTGTAGTCGGTGACGAAAGTTTGGAGCGCGGAGGTCAACTGCGTAGGGTCGCTGGCGAGCGAAAGCGTTACCGGTGTCGCGCTTTTACCCAGGATGGTGAAGGTCATCCCGGGAATCACGTTATTCACTGTATTGCTGGATTGATCGATGGGGATTCCGTTCAACTGGAACTTAGCATCGGTGCCTTGGTCCGTAGCCGTCAGCCACTGCGTATTGGTTCCGCTGGGATTGGTGGCGGTGATGGGATCGTCGATGATCTGAAGCGTGGTGGCGCCGGTCGAGCTGGCCGATACGGCTAGGTAATCCGCGCCCGCCGTGGTGAGCACCGACCCGGTCACCCCCGCGTTCAGCGAGTTGATCTGGCTGGCGAGGCCGTTCAGGTTGTTGGTGCTGCTGGTCAATGCTATTTGATAGCCCTGCGATCCCAAAACCAACTCCATGTTTCCCGTGGAGGAGACGGGAGTAGAAGTGGAATTCGCGTAGCTCGCCAGACTGGTTTCGTTGGCGGCCGAGGCGATCGAGGTAACGGAGTTGATCGTGTAGCTAGCCGGGGCCGTCGCCCCGGAAACGGTCGCGCTTACGACGCTTGCATCCGAGCTGTTGGCGCTCAGCGCCTGACCCGATGCCGTCGTTCCCAGGGCGCTCAAGTCCGTAGCCACCGCCTGCACCGTCGTCTGTAACTGGCCCAGCAGGCTCTCCTTCGAGAGGACGGTGGCATCGCTATTCTGGAGCGCCGTAATCGGGATCTGAGCAATCGCCACTGCCCGGTTCAACACGCTCTGTAAATCGCTGGAATATTCGCTCACGCCGTTGAGCGTGACCGGGGCAAAAATGGACGTCGCTGCCGTGGGAACGGAGGTGGTCGATGGCGTGGTCGTGCTCATGCTACGTCTCGATTGTTCTCATCGGCAGACGCGGCGCAAGACTGAGTAAAGATTTTTCCTTTAACTCCATCGCTCCGCAATCAGGGCATTCGCATGCCGCGGCGATATAACCCATGCATTTGCCATACGTTGCGGGTCCATTTGACCAGGTCCGCGACTTCCCTCCGCGTTCTGGTTTATTGAAGTAATGAAACGGAATCGCATTCTCCGTGGCGGCCTGGCTTCGTTGCCCGTAATGCTGGCGCTGCTGCTGATTTCAGACCGCCGAGCACACACCCAAAGCGCGCCGCCGCCGGCATCTCCGCCGGGCCTTGAAAAGATTCAGCACTTCGTCTTCATCATGCAGGAGAATCGCAGTTTCGATCACTACTTCGGAACCTATCCCGGCGCGGAAGGCTTGCCTCCCGGCGTCTGTGTTCCCAATCCCGGGGGCGGGCCATGCGTTGCCCCTTTCCACGACACGCAATTGGTCAACCAAGGCGGTGCGCACAACTGGGCCAACGCGTTGAACTGCATCGATTCCGGCCTGATGGACGGCTTCATCGCCGGAGCCGTAGGGCCTCCCGGCGATGTGATGGGATGGCACGACTATAATGAGCTTCCCAATTACTGGGATTACGCCCAGCTCTACGTCCTTCAGGACCGCCTCTTTGAATCCATCACTTCGTACAGTCTGCCGGCCCATCTGTACATGTTGGCGGCGCAGAGCGGAGGATACATCGGCACCGGCCAGCCCTATCCGCAGTCCTTCGCTTTCGCCGAGATCACCGAACTTCTGACCAGCGGCAAGATCGATTGGAGATATTATGTGAACCGGGGCAAGACCGCCGGCGCCGCCGACGGCGGCGATGCCGACGTGGATTCCGATGAGACCACCTACACCTTCTGGAACCCTTTGCCGGCCTTTCCGGTGGTGAAGAACGACCCCAATCAGTTCAGCCGTCTGACCAACGCAACGCAGTTCTACACCGATGCGCAGAACGGCACATTGCCGCAGGTGAGCTGGGTCATTCCCAACAGCGATCTCAGCGAGCATCCGCCTGGCAATATCGCCACCGGTATGAACTACGTCACAGGTCTGGTCAATGCCGTCATGAACTCGCCATCGTGGAATTCCACGGCAATCTTCATTGCTTGGGACGATTGGGGCGGTTTCTACGATCACGTGGATCCGCCTCAAGTGGATCAATATGGATTGGGCATTCGGGTTCCCGGCCTGGTCGTCAGTCCGTACTCGCGCCAAGGCTACGTCGATCACAAGACCTATTCCTTCGAATCCTGGCTCCGAATCATCGAAGAGCGATTCGGCTTCATGCCGATGACGGGCCGCGACAACGTGGCCAACGACATGAGTGACGCTTTCGATTTCACACAGCAACCTCGCGCGCCTGTGATGCTGATCGGCAGCGGCTCTCCTTATCCTCCGGCTCCGCAGCAACTGACTCATCCAGCGGGAACGCTGATCACGACAAACAGCGCCTACGGCACGTATGCGGTTGCGCCCGCGGCCCTGGTGTCGTCGTATGGTTCAAATCTTGCGGCGATGTCGAAGCAGGCTCCGTCGCAGCCGCTGCCCATCACATTGGGCGGAGTCACGGTGACGGTCACGGATGCAAACGGAGGCGTATTTTCAGCGCCTCTCATTTCCGTCTCGCCGAATCAGGTGAACTGGCTCATCCCACAGGGTGCAGCGAACGGGGTCGCGACGGTCACGCTGGCAAACGGGAGCGCGACATTCACAGGCAACGCTCTGATCTCATCCACGGCGCCAGGCTTGTACAGCGCGAATCAGACCGGGCTAGGTCCCGCCGCGGCCCAGGTGACCGATGGACAAAGCTACTCCAACACGTTTCAATGCAATTCTTCCGGCGCTTGCACACTAAATCCGATTAAGGTTACCTCCCAACCGTACCTGATCCTTTATGGAACTGGCATTCGCGGGGCTTCTCAGAGCAACGTCAGTGTCAAGATCGGAAACATCAACGCGCCGGTAACTTATGCCGGCGCGCAGGGCGCCTACGCCGGCCTCGATCAGGTGAATGCGACCCTGCCAACCACCCTCCAAGGACGCGGACAAATTGTAGTCACCATAACCGTGAATGGCCAGGCGACCAATATGGGGCAATTGCTGTTTCAATAGAAGAATCCGGTCTCTGCCCTTCAGCATGCGTATGCTACAATCCCGCGCATGACTCCGTTCCTTCTCGAGGTGGCCGCGGCGCTGCTGGTGGCTGTGATCGTCGCTACTTGTTGGATATACATCGGGCAAGCGAGCGTTGCAGAAAAAGATCGACGATGCCCCCGTGACGTAGCCCGGCAAGCGAAGAACCATCGAAAGCGAGACGCGCAGGTTGCTGGCGCTGCTCGGAGTGGACTACAGGTCGTGGCCGTCCTGATCGGTGGTGATGCCTGAGCGGGGCTGTCAACGGGCCACGACTTCCTGTCCAGCAATGGGAAAACTGACCGAGCTGAGCCACAGGGTTTTTCTCTACAGCAAATGGCACGTCCTAAGCGTCTTCGTAACCCATTCGCTCGCGTTCTTCTGCGCGCATCTTTTGAACAAGGACAAGGGCTTAAGGCGTCGGGCGGCGGCGCGCCCGTACCCCAAAGTCGCGCCAGCTTTTTAAGAGGCGCCAAAATCCGCTCGTGGGGTTTGCCGCCTTTCACAGCGAATGCCGTTCAATCTGTAACGACTTTGAAATTTGGGCTCGGTAGGCTGGCTGAGTGTGCGAGGAAAAGGAGCGACTAATGCGAGCGCTCGCTGAAGCCGTTGACACCCTCTCCGGAAGCTTCGGCGAATTGGAACGGGACATGGCCACCGAGCCTATCGACGTTGAAGGCGTGCTTGAACTCGCCGCTCGTAGAGTCGAGCAGGTCCGGGAAGATCTGGATCGCCACATCGCAGAACACGGGTGTTAGGAATGGTTCCCCTAAACCTTTCGGCCCCGAGTATCGAGTGCTGCCGAGCCATCTGGCGTAGCACGACGGAAGGGCGTAACGTTGTCAGATTGGTCAATGATAATCCTGCGCCAATCCATAAGCGGCTTGCAAGTCCCTACGACAGGGGAAAAAGACCTGATGCGTGAGGGCTTGGCTTTCGCGGAGCATCACGCCAATGAATCCGCGAGATCTCAGGCGTGAGCGCCGGATAATTTGGGAATCGTAATCCTGATTGCAAACCGGCGACTTCGGAATGGCGCCGGGAAGCCAGGGCTATAAACGGCCATACGCCGTGTAATTGGTTGATTGGCAGGAAAAAAAACGCTTCCTACAGTTGTCGCAACGGTGAAGACAGATGAAGCGGGGAAGTGTCTTTTCCACTCCTCGTCGACGCCAAGAAGGACGAATCCAGGGTGAAGAGCATCGCGGGCATCTGGAGGTTTCGCCACGAATAAGGCCAACTACAATAAAGCCTGCCCAAACGCCCGCCGCCATCATCTTGAGGATCACCACGGCGACGCCGACCTCGATTAGGCCAAGAGCGATGATCGCAGTCAAGGCATATCGCCACATCGCCATCCATTATAGGAATCGGCGATAACTTTTTCGTGAACAACCGCAGCGCCAGGGAGCGCGACCGGGAAAGCTCATTTCGCTCGCCGACCGCTTCAAGTCGCTGTGTCAAAAGCACTTCGCCAGGCACCCCTTCATCCCCGCTGTTCCCTGGCGCCGGAATGTTTCCGATCCGGCCTAAGGCCAACTTCCTGCCGAAGGAATCGGAGTCGTGCGAGGCGCGCAACACAAGATTGAGAAACCTCTCCGACATCTTTCTTGTTAAAGTGGGTGATCCAGTTACTTTCGGCCGCGGGGTTCCCGTTCCGATGTAAAGTGGAATGGTCTCCACTTTTTTGGAAGCTGGCAGCAAGCCGCCAGACAACCAACCCTAGGTGCCCACGTGAAGCTAACCGACCTGCGCGGGATTCTTCAATACGTTCCGCAATTCCGCGAAAAGATCTTCATTCTTGCAGTAGACGCAGGCATCGTCACGGAGGAAAACTTCGCCAACATCCTCCTGGACGTGGCAGTGCTGCGTTCCTTGAACATCCGTGTGGTGCTGGTGCACGGGGCGGCGGAGCAAATTAAGGCTCTCGCCGAGAAGCAGGGAGTCCAGGCGTCCAACCTCGACGGTACCGGCGTGACCGATGCCGCGACATTGCAGCTTGCCATAGAAGCAGCGAACCGCGTCACGCACGAGATCCTTCAAGGTCTTTCGGCCAACGACCTCCGCGCCGCCTGCACGAATGCCATCGTTGCGCATCCGCTGGGGATCATCCATGGCGTGGACCAACTGTTTACCGGGAAAGTGGAGCGTGTCGATATTGAACTGCTTCAAACGTAGTTGAACCAAGGTATCGTTCCGGTGGTTCCGCCACTCGGCTTTGACGGCGACGGGAAAACGTACCGCGTCAACTCCGACAGCATCGCAGTCGCGGCGGCCGAAGCCTTGAAGGCGACAAAGTTGATTTTCATTACCTCACAGGATGGTTTGCAGTACAACGGTCAACTCATTCGCCACATGCTGGTAGGGGACTTGCAAAAACTTGTACAGTCCTCGGCTAGCGGATTCGCCCCGGAAATGGTTTCGAAGGCTCGCCACGCGGCTGCCGCCTGCGCCGCCGGTGTGCAGCGCGTGCACATTGTCAATGGCCGCGAGGACGAAGGGCTGCTGGCTGAAGTGTTCTCCAATGAGGGCATCGGTACGCTGATTTACGCCAACGAATACGAACAGATCCGGCCGGCCAAGAAGAAAGATATCCGGGCGATCCAGCAGTTGACCAAGAAGGCAGTGGAGGCCGAAGAGCTGGTCCGGCGGACGCGCGGCGAGATTGAGAAGAACCTGGCGGATTACTACATTTTCGAAATCGATAGGAACCCGGTCGCGTGCGTGGCGTTACACGTTTATCCGGCGCAACAACAGGGCGAACTAGCTAGTCTTTATGTCGATCCGTCCCACGAAAATCAGGGCATCGGCCGAAAGCTGATTCAATTCGTCGAAAACAAAGCTCGCGAAATGGGGCTGACTGAATTGATAGCGCTATCGACGCAGACGTTTACTTACTTCCAGTCGAAGGGCGGTCTTGCCGAAGGTACCCCCGACGACCTTCCGCCAGCCCGCCGCGAGAAA
>Ga0209415_10003760_pt1 | contig 28173 bp, 26 predicted proteins | sample PeaSoiSIISIP2007_FD_187696 | JGI IMG/M metagenome (GOLD analysis project Ga0209415, IMG submission 187696) | Peat soil microbial communities from Weissenstadt, Germany - SII-SIP-2007 (SPAdes) (version 2) | ecosystem: Environmental > Terrestrial > Soil > Wetlands > Peat | place: Germany... | reverse complement strand
CCCTCGGTCGCAACCTGCAGTTCCAAGGCCTCTCTGGAATCTATTCGGTACGCCTCGAAGCGGCCGACCTGGTGCAGTCGAGCGGTGGTTCGGGGATCATCTGGTATCTGGTCGGCTGGTTCGCGTCGGTATTCCTGCCGGTGGCGTTTGCGGTCGCAATGGTGCGCCGGTCGGCGGTGCTGGCGACGCTCGTAACTGCCGGGTACCTGTTCCTGTTCGGAGTGACCGGCACCAAGACCGCGATGCTCGGAGTGCTGATCCTGTGGGGGTTGAGCCGCGTCACGCGTTTGCGCGGCCAGCGCTTTGCGCCAGGGTTCGTGGTCGCCTTGTCGGTGCTGCTGCTCGTGCCGCTGGTTTTCGACCCCTTCGGTGATGTCGGCGAGGTGCTGCAGAAGTGGTACGTGCTGATCGTCCACGCACGCATCTTCGGCGTACCGCAACTGGTCTTCAGCCAGTACATGGGCTTCTTCGCGCAGCATCCTTTGACGTGGTGGTCGCACATTCACGGTATTGACGCTCTGGTCACCTATCCATTCACGATAGACACGGGCCGGCTGCTGGGGTCGTATTACTATGGAACGGCGGTTCAGCTAAATGCGGGACCGTGGACTCAGGACGGAATCGGCGCGGCGGGTCTCGGAGGCATACTGATTGCCTCGCTGGTCGGGGCGATGGTGCTGTGGGTATACGACTCGATGACGGCGCGTGTTGCGCCGGCGTTCGTGGCGCTCGCCTCCGCGCTGATTGCGATCTCCTTCATGAACGTGCCAATGACGACGACCCTGGTGAGCGGGGGCATGGGGTTACTCGCAGTGCTCGTTTTCCTGATGCCACCCGTATCCAGCGGCCGGCAGATCTGACCAACACGCATAGATGATCGCGGTCACGAGCCGGCCGATCGACGGCGGAGGTTCATCGGGGTAGCAACCGCCAGCCGGGTCCGGACGCGTGCGCGAGGATCGCTCGGGCGCAAGGAGCATTGCCCTGGCCAGCTCGAAGTCCCGCGAGCCGGTGCGCCGCGGTATCATGAGTACATGCTTGGGGTCGCTGTTCGTTCGCGTACGCGCATCCAGCGTGGCTGCTGCTTGCCGTCCCCGGTCTTGAGCCGGGCCCACATGCGGGATTTTGTTATGACTGCTATTTCGGCAACACGGGACCGCAGGCGCTCGGTCGGAGGCGTCCCGCTGCTCCTCGTTGCAATCCAGGGCGCGCGCTACCAGCGGAATTCGGCCTCCGAACACGAGGGGAAACGCAAACTCAAGGGCAACGACATTGTCGTTCGCGATGTTGGCCCCGTGCAGTCGCGATAGGCGACTGGGCACCGGCGATGAGCGACCCCGGCTATTTTGCCCACCCGACGGCGGTAATCGACCAACCCTGCGAGATCGGTGCCGGCACGCGGATCTGGCACTTCTCGCACATCATGCGCGACAGCGTAATCGGCGCGGCCTGCAACATCGGCCAGAACGTGGTGATCTCGACGGGCTGTGTCGTCGGTCGCGGCGTCAAGATCCAGAACAACGTGTCGGTGTACACCGGCGTGTCCATCGAGGACGACGTGTTCCTTGGGCCATCGATGGTATTCACCAACGTCATCAACCCGCGCGCGTTCATCGAGCGCAAGGCCGAATATCGGGCGACGCGCGTGGGCCGCGGCTGCTCGATCGGCGCGAACGCGACGATCCTGTGCGGCATCAGCCTCGGGCAGTACTGCTTTGTCGGCGCCGGCGCGGTGGTCACCCGCGACGTCCCCAATTTTGGCCTGGTGGTCGGCAACCCGGCACGGCTGCGTGGCTGGGTCTGCTGGTGCGGCGAGCCGCTGCCCGGCGGCCTGCCCGCCGGGGGGGCAGAGCTGTGCTGTGTCGCTTGCGACCGGCGGTACCGGGTCGGCTCGGACGGTCTCGCCGCATGCGCCTGAACGCGTGCATCGAGACCCCGCAACGTGTACGACGCGTGCCGGCCGAGCCGGCGCGGCGGATCGACGGTCGCGGTGCCACAATGCTGGAGGTATGAATCCGGTGCCCGCAGTACTGAACCGCAGGATCCGCTTCGCCGTCGTCGGCTGCGGACGCATCGCGCCGCGGCATTTTGAGGCGATCGCAGCGCACGGCGAGCGTGCCGAACTCACGGCCGTGTGCGACACGGATCCGGCCGCACTCGCACGCGCCGAGGTCGCGACCGGCGCGCCGGGCTATCCGACGCTTGAGGCACTGCTTGAGCGGTCGGACTGCGATGCCGTCGCGCTGTGCACGCCGAGCGGACTGCATCCCGTCCAGACGATGCGTGCCGCGGCTGCCGGCCGGCACGTCATCACCGAAAAGCCCATGGCAACGCGCTGGAGCGACGGCGTCGCAATGGTCAAGGCCTGTGATGAGGCCGGCGTGCAGTTGTTCGTGGTCAAACAGAACCGGCGTAACGCCACGCTGCAGCTACTAAGGCGTGCGGTCGACGGCAAACGCTTCGGGCGCATCTACATGGTTACGATCAACGTATTCTGGCAGCGGCCGCAGCAGTACTACGACAGCGCGCGATGGCGCGGCACGTGGGAGTTCGACGGCGGCGCCCTGATGAACCAGGCGAGCCACTACGTGGACCTCGTCGACTGGCTCATCGGCCCCGTGGAGAGCGTGCAGGCGTACGTTGCCACACTGGCGCGCGACATCCAGGTCGAAGATACGGCGACGGTCGGCGTGCGCTGGCGCTCGGGCACCCTCGGCTCAATTAACGTGACGATGCTGACCTATCCCAAGAACCTGGAAGGTTCCATTACGGTCATCGGGGAGAAGGGCACGGTGCGGGTGGGCGGGATCGCGGTCAACCGAATCGAATTCTGGGAGTTCGCGGACCATCACGTGGACGACGATGCCGTGCGCGCAGCCAGCTACGAACCAACCTCGGTTTATGGCGTCGGCCATCCACTGTACTACGACAACGTGATCGGCACGTTGCGCGGCGAAGCGACCGCCAATACCGACGGCCGCGAGGGGCTCAAGTCGCTGGAGATCTTGATCGCGAGCTACCTCTCTGCGCGTGACGGGCGGCGGGTAGCGTTGCCACTCGAGTACTGACCGCCAAGGTGGAACCCGACCCGACGACGCAGCTCCCGGCGGCTTCCGATCGCGGGCTGCGCATGAGCCTGCGCCAACGAATCCTGCGCGGCGGCTTTTCCCGCGATGTCGCACTGCTGAGTGGCGGTACAGCGCTCGGCCAGCTGCTCGTCATCATCGTTACGCCGCTGCTGACTCGCCTGTACACGCCGGCCGATCTGGGCCTGTTCGGGCTGTTCTCGAGCTTCGTGGGTGCGGCCAGCGTGGCGGTCTGCTGGCGCCTGGACCTCGGCATTGCGACGGCCCGCACTCAGGGCGAGGCCGCGGGACTTGTGCTGCTGTGCTTCGCCATTTGTCCGGCGATGAGTATCGCACTGGCGGCCGTGCTTGCCGGGCTGATCCGGGGCCGGATCTTGTCCTTCCAACTGCTGCCGCTGTGGACCGTATTGACCGCACTGCTCGCGCTCGCGGCGACGGGCGTCTTCGGAGCATTGCGCTACTGGCACGTCCGACAGCGAAATTTTCGCATTGTGAGCGGCGCACTGGTGGCCCAGGGTGCGGGACGCGCCGGCACATCGGTCGCCTGCGGCTTCATCGGCGGATGGGGCGGTCTGCTGATCGGGGATCTCGTCGGACGCGTACTCGGAGTCGGCCGTCTCTGGCGGCCGGCAGCGGCGAGCATGCGTGCCGAAGTTGCCGCAGGCGGTCTGCACCGCCTGCGAGAGCGCCTGCGCGGCGCGTGGCGCTACCCGGCCATTGTGCTGCCCTCGAGCGTCCTCGATGCACTGGCTGCCGCGCTGCCGTTGCCGCTGATTGCGACGCTGTTCGGGCCGTCGTCGGCCGGTCAGTTCGCGCTGGCGTGGCGCATCGCGACGGTTCCATCCGGGCTGCTCAGCGCGAGCATCGCCGACGTATTTCACGCCCACTTGGTTGCCGCCAGGGATGGAACGCGCGCTGAGCTGCGACCGCTCGTTGTGAAGACACTGCGACACCTTGCCCTGATCGCGACCGGGATCTATCTCCCTTTATGCCTGCTTGCGCCGACCGCGTTCGGCTGGGCCTTCGGCTCGCAATGGCAGCCATCTGGCCTGCTGACGCTGCTGCTTCTGCCGTTGTGGTGGATGTCGACCGTCGTAAGCCCGGTCAGCCGGCTGGTGCTCGTGATCGGCCGGCCGGCGCTCAAGCTGCTGTTTGACCTTTGTTTCCTGATCCTGCCAGTTGCGGCGCTGGTGGCATGCAGGGAACAGGGCCTCAACCGCGCCGTGCTGGCGTATGGCGTGGCGGCGGCCTTCTCCCACGGCGCCTTCGCAATTCTGCTGCTGCGGGTCGCCGCGACTCGCTCTCGCCCGGCGCCCCCCGGGCTTACAGAAGCCGGCGGCGGGGACTGAGACCATGTGCGGCATCCTTGGGCTCGTGGCAAAGGACAGGCTGCCGCTCACAGGCCGGCAGCTTCATGTCGCGCTCGAGTCCATCCGTCACCGCGGCCCGGATGACGAGGGCTACCTGCTGTATGGGGCGACCGGGTCGGAGGCGCTCGCAGTCGGCGGCCCGGAGACGGCCGCTGGCCTTGATCTGCCGGATGTCGCCGCGGCCGACCCGTCGCAGTTCCGGTGTGCTCTCGGCCACCGCCGGCTGTCGATCATCGATCTCAGCGTCGCCGGGCACCAGCCCATGTGCACTCACGACCGCCGCTACTGGGTGACCTACAACGGCGAGATCTACAACTACGTCGAGCTGCGGCGCGAGCTGGAGGCCGCCGGCGTGGTTTTCCGCACGATGAGTGACACGGAGGTACTCCTCGAGGCCTACCGGGCCTGGGGCGAGGCGATGCTGCCACGCCTCATTGGCATGTTCGCGTTCGCGATCCTCGACACTCGTGCCGGCAGCCTGCTGCTGGCGAGAGACCATTTTGGCATCAAGCCCCTGTACATCGCGCGGACGCATTGGGGAATCGCGTTCGCGTCCGAGATCAAGGCGCTGCTGCGGCTGCCCGGCGTGGGCAGGCACGGCAATCCGGCAAAGATCTACCAGTATCTGCGTTACGGCGAGCGCGACGCTGAGCCGGCGACCCTCTTTCAGGATGTCGAGCGCCTGCCTGCGGCCCATTACCTGCGCGTCGACCTCGCAGCGATGCGGATCGAGGGGCCAAACAGGTTCTGGGAGATCGATCTGGCGCGCCATTCGGAGGCAACGTTTCCCGAGGCCGTCGCCGAGGTCCGTAAGCTATTCGAGCGCTCGGTCAAGCTGCACCTGCGCAGCGACGTGCCGGTCGGCTCCTGCCTCTCCGGGGGGCTCGACTCCAGCGCCATCGTTCGCCAGATGCAGCGGCTGCTCGGCGCCGAGCGGCCCGTGAGCACGTTCTCGTTCATCGCCGACGATCCGCTTATAAACGAAGAGCGGTTCGTCGATCTCATTGGTGGCACGTCGGCACACAAGGTGAAGCCGCGTGCCGCGGAAATCGCTGATGACATCGGGGCCCTGATGCAGGCGCAGGAGCTACCGTTCGACGGACTCAGCATCTACGCCCAGTTTCGTGTGTTTCGGCTGGCTCATGCTGCTGGCATCAAGGTGATGCTCGACGGCCAGGGAAGCGACGAGATCTTCGGCGGTTACTACTCCCTGCTGGGTGCGAAGATCTCTGGGTTGCTCGCCGGCCTGCGCTTCGCCACAGCCGGGCGGGTCCTGTCGGGCGCGCCGCAAAACGCGCGTGCCATGCGCACCCGCATGCTGGCGACCGCCGCGGGTCGCCTGATGCCGCAGCAACTTCAGCGCGCGGTCGCGGCGGCTTTCGGCGAGCCGGCGTATCCGCGCTGGCTGGACGCTGCGTGGTTCCAACAACGCGCCGTGCGACCGCGGCTGCGCGATCACGGCCGCGGCCGGGATGCGCTGCGGCAGGAACTCAAGCTTGGTATCGAGCAGCTCACGCTGCCCGAGCTGCTGCGCTACGAGGACTACAACTCGATGTACTTTTCCATCGAGAGCAGGGTGCCGTTCTGCACGCACGAGCTGGCGGAGTTCGCACTGTCGCTTCCCGCGTCGTACCTGATCTCGGACGCCGGCGACACGAAGTGCGTGTTCCGCGCGGCGGTGTCGGAGATGCTCCCGCCCCCGATCGTTAAGCGGGAGAAGCTCGGCTTCGCCGTGCCCGAGAGGGGATGGCTTGGCGAGCTGCATGGATGGGTCGAGCAGGCGCCGTTCGCCGCACTGCCGTTTCTCGACCGGTCGGAAGTCGACCGCGAGATCGCAACTGCGCTCGCTTCGCAAGGTCGGTGGCCCCCACACGTCTGGCGCCTTGTCAACGCTGCATTTTGGTCGCGCGAATTCGCCGTGGAATGGGACTGAGCGGCGTCGTGCGCATGCTCTCTCTAGGGTCCGCATACCAATTGTCTGGGGCGGACCCGCGCTGCGCGGGTCCTTTCGGATATTGTTAGACTCACACTGATCAAACAATTCGGGACGCGATCGCGGCGGTCATCAGCACCGTTGCGGTCAACCGGTCTCGGCTGACGTAGCGGCGAGGTGCCGCGAAGGCAATGATGGCGAAGTGCTACGCCCTTGATCCGGCGGGGTTCGATGCGCCCGTGCGCGCTCGGCGCTGCCATGGGCAAGTGGCTGCCAGTTCGATCCATGAGTGACCGCCAGATTAGCCGCGAGTGCCTGCTCGTCGAGAGCGTCGTCGTATTCGCTGACGACCTCGGCAGCGGCGGGCGTAAGAATCAAGACGAAGAATTGACGGGTGCCGGCGTCGCGCTCCCGTCGGGCCGCGGGCCGGTGAAATGAAGCCGTTGAAACTGTTGAGCGTAGTGGGCGCGCGGCCGCAATTCGTAAAGCTCGGCCCGGTCGCGCGCGCCATCCAGGCGCACAACGAGGCCGGTGGGCGGCCGGTCGAGAACCTGGTCGTGCACACGGGGCAGCACTACGACGCCGGCATGTCAGAGGTCTTTTTCGACGAGCTGCAGCTTCCGCGGGCCGATTTCAACCTTGGTGTCGGTTCCGCCAGCCACGCGCGGCAGACCGCCGCCATGCTCGAGCGTATCGAGCCGATCCTGCTCGAACAGCGACCAGACGTCGTCGTTGTGTATGGGGACACGAATTCCACACTCGCCGGGGCGCTCGCGGCGACCAAGGAGCATATCGCCGTCGCGCACGTCGAGGCGGGGCTACGGAGCTTCAATCGCTCGATGCCCGAGGAAACCAACCGCATTATCACGGACCACGTCGCCGACCTGCTGCTCGTGCCGACCGAGACCGCCATGGTGAACCTCGTCCGCGAAGGCCTGATAGAGCGCGCCCGTCTGACCGGCGATGTCATGCGCGACGCGGTGATCTTCCACCGTGCGCTCGCACGGCAGCGCTCCGACGTCATCGTCCGCCTCGGGATTGCCGCGGGCCCCTTCGCCGTCGCCACCCTGCACCGGGCGGAGAACACGGCCATGCCCCAGCTTGCCTCTGCACTGCAAGGGCTGGGCGAAGTGGCCGTGCAGGTGTTGCCCGTCGTTTTGGCGTTGCATCCGCGCACCGCGGGGTGCATCGCTCGGGAGCTGCCGGACTGGCGTGCGCCGTCATCGCTGCAGATCGTCGAGCCGCTTTCCTACCTGGACATGCTGGCGCTGGTCGACGCCGCGGACATGGTGCTGACCGATTCCGGCGGATTGCAGAAGGAAGCGCTGTTCCTAGGCAAGCGCTGCATCACGCTTCGCGAGGAAACCGAGTGGGGCGAGACGGTTGCGCTCGGCGCGAACGTGCTGACCGGCGTCGATCCGGGGCGCATACTGCGTGCCGCGCGCGACTGGCGCACGCGCGGCTCGGATGAACTGCCCGGACTCGCGGCCGCCGTCGACCGCGCTTTCGGGGCCGGCGATGCCGCGCGCCGCACGATCGCCGCGATCGTCGAGAAGTTCTAAATCAGGTTGCCAGTAAGCGACGCGACATCCTCATGAGAGAACCGGAGACCGCCACCGGGGGCGGGGCGCGCTCAGATGCCGCAGGCTGCGGGCGCGTCGTGGCCGAGCACATCGGGACGGCAACACGACAGCGTGACCTTGCGGGGGCCCTGGCAGCCTGCCGGTCGAGCCGCCGCGGCACGTCCATCGCAATGCCGCTCGGCTCTTAGGGCCGGGACTTCGACCCGTGCGGATCGCTATCCTGGCATACACGTTTCCCCGCGGCATGGGCTACGTCGGCAACATGCTGCCCCGTCATCTCGCGCGACTTGGTGCCGACGTGCACTACATCACCATGGATCTGCCGCATTACTTCCAGAGCAACGAGCGTATCGACAGCTACACGGGCTTCCAGGGCATGGATGCAATGACACCCGGCAGCGGCGAGGCGTACGACGGCTTCGCGCTGCACTGTCTCGGCCACCGCAAAGTCCTAGGCCAGATGCGCTACGTCGGGCTCGCCGAGAAACTGAGACAGATTCGGCCTCAGGTCGTGCAATCGCTGCTGGCGATCGGCTGGCCCGCGCTCGATGCTGCCCGCCTGCGCGATCGCCTCGGCTACCGGCTGTTCACGGCCAGTCACACGACGGCCTCCGTGTTCCCGTTGGCACAACGCCCTCGCTCCCCGGTCGACGTCGCGGTGGTTCGCAATTTCGTCACGCGATTCGTTCCTGGGCGGTACATCAGCTGGGCGACGGACAAGTGCTACGCGGCGACGATCGACTGCGCCGATGTCGCGATCCGGTTCTTCGGGGTCGAACGCGGCAAGGTGACGGTGGTGCCACTCGGGGTCGATACGGACTTATTCAGGCCCGCATCGAGCGATGCGGACCTGGAGCAACGGCGCGCGACTCGCGCGGAGCTCGGTATTCGCGACGATGAGATCGCGCTCATTTATACGGGGCAGTTCAGCAGTGCGAAGAATGCGCTGCTGCTCGCGCAAGCGATCCAACGTCTGCGCGGCGCCGGTTTTCGGGTGCGCGGCGTGTTCATCGGCAACGGGCCGCAGTCTGAGGGGATCCGCGGCTGCCAAGGCTGTGTGGTGCTCGGCTTCATGGCGAACAAGGAGCTGCCACGTTTTTATCGTGCGTCCGACATCGGCGTCTGGCCGACCCAGGAGTCAACGTCGATGCTCGACGCCGCCGCATGTGGTCTGCCCATCGTCGTGAACGACACACTCAAGGCCGTGGAGCGGATCGAAGGCAACGGCCTCCAATATCGCCTCAACGATCTTGATGATCTGGTGGGCGTGCTCGGGCGGCTTCTCAATGACGCCGAGTTGCGAATGCAACTCGGCGGCACCGGCGCGGCGCGCATGGAACGGCTGTTTAGCTGGCGGGACCTGGCGGCGCGCCGGCTCGCGGACTTCGAGGCGGCTAGCGCCGCGTCAGCAGCGCGATGAGGATACTGGAGACCGAGAGGTGCGGCGCGCTGACGGTCATTGAGCAGTACGGGACCTCACGGCTCTGCCCGACCCCGGCCGGGAGGTCATGGGCCAAGCGGACGGCGACGGGTTAATCACCAGCGCCTGGTACTACCTCGAGCCTCCGGAGTGGACACCGACGATTGCGCCATGTGCCGGTCGCAAACCGTCCGCGAACATGCGCCACGGCCGATGTGCTGGAGGCGCTTGTCCGGGGCCCGTACCGGATTACTTAGGCCCGTCGCGCTGGTACCATTCGCCCCGCCCGGGAGCCGGCGGCGCCCTAAAATGTGTGCTGCGCGCCCTGCGTCCGTCCGTTTGACCAAGCAGTTGATGTCAAAAAACCTTCTCGCCGAGGCCATTGGCTTGCCCCTGAGGCTCGGGCGGGCAGCAGTGCTCGGCATCGACAGCGCCAAGTTCCGGCTCTCCGCGGTCGTCAGTCCCCGGGCGCGGTTTGCGTGGGGCGCCGAGGTGACCAATATTCGCGGCGAACGGCAAGCCATCCGCATCGGCGAACGCAGCGTAGTGGCCGGGCACCTGCAAACCTTTGGACACGGCGGCCGCATCGAAATCGGCGACTGGTGCTACGTTGGGCCGGGGTCGAGGATCTGGTCGGCGGCCTCCGTCCACATAGGCAATCGCGTGCTGATCTCGCACAACGTCAACATTCATGACACCAACAGTCATCCCCGCGATGCCGCCGAACGCCACGCCCATTTCGTAGCGATAGTGGAGCAGGGTCATCCGCGCCGGCTCGACACGGTGTCGGCCGCTCCGGTCGAGATCGGCGACGACGTGTGGATCGGCTTCAATGCCATCGTGCTCAAGGGGGTCACGATCGGCCGCGGTTCCATTATCGGCGCGGGCAGCATCGTGACCGAGGACGTTCCCGAGCACAGCCTGTTCGTACGCGACCGGGTGGTGGAGCGGATTACGTGATGGGCTCGGTCCCGTGACGTGCGCCACCTGGGAGGACGCCGTCCGCTGGCTGCTCGCGCAGCCCGAGCAGCGCCAGCTCGTGCTCGACTGCTTCTACGACCTGCCGCGCACCGCCGCGGCCGCCCGCTACGGCCAAAGCGCGGAGTGGCGCGCGGTGCTGGCCCTGTTGCCAGCTCAGGCCGGCGAGGCACTGGAGATCGGCGCCGGCCACGGCATCGCCAGCATTGCACTGGCGCAGGCGGGGTGGCACGTGACGGCGCTCGAGCCCGACCCCAGCGATCTAGTCGGTGCCAGTGCAATCCGGCAACTTGCGCAGGCGTGCGGAGTGGCCGTCGACGTCGTCGAGGGCTTCGGTGAGGAGCTGCCATTCGAGGACGCGTCCATGGATTTCGTGCTCGCGCGCCAGGTGCTGCACCATGCCCGCGACCTTCCCAGACTCTGCCGCGAGGTTGCCCGTGTACTGCGCGTTGGCGGGAGCTTCCTGGCGATGCGGGAGCACGTGATCTCGCGCAAGAGCGATCTCCCGCGCTTTCTCGACGCTCACCCGCTGCACCGCCTCTACGGCGGCGAGAACGCCTACCTGCTCAACGAGTACCGCGGGGCGATGCTGTCGGCCGGTCTCCGGATCGAGAGGCAATTGGCGTCTTTCGACTCGGCCATCAACTATGCGCCACACACGCGTGCGAGCCTGCGCGATGAACTCATAAGTCGCGCCGGCCGAATTCCGGGCGGGTCGCTGGTCCTTGGCCGGCTGCTCGCAACCGATCGTCGCTACGACGCTTTCCTTCGTCTGTTGTCGCGCATCGACCGACGCCCGGGCCGGCTCTACTCGTTTGTCTGCTCGAGGCCGGTGGCGGTGTAATGTCACTCGCTTGGATCACCGGTGCGCGCGGCTTTCTCGGTCGCACCCTCGCCCAGCACCTCGCCGCCGAGGGTACCGGGGTAGCGGGGGTTGGCCACGGCCACTGGGCAGCCGCCGAGGCGAGCCGTTGCGGCGTAGCGTGCTGGGTCAACGGCGAGATCAGCCCATCGAGTCTTGACCTATTGCTCAAGGAATCGGGCCAACCCAATGTCATCTACCACCTCGCCGGAGGCTCGGCCGTCGGGCCGTCGTTCGCGAATCCGCTCGAGGACTTCGAGCGGACGGTGCTCGCGACGGCGCGGTTGTTTGACTGGATCCGCCGACGTTCCGCCAATGCGCCGGTCGTCGCCGTGTCGAGCGCTGCCGTCTATGGTGCCGGCCATACCGAGCCGCTGCGGGAGGACGCGCCGGCCCGCCCATACTCTCCTTACGGCTACCACAAAGCGATCATGGAAGCGTTGTGCCGCTCCTACGGCCAAAACTTCGGCATGCGCAGCGCGATCGTGCGCGTGTTCTCGGCCTATGGACCGGGACTGCGCAAACAGATCCTGTGGGATCTCTGCAGCCGGCTCAGTTCGACCAGGGAAGGTCTCGTACTCGACGGTACGGGACTCGAGCGCCGCGACTGGATCCACTCGCGCGACGTTGCGAGGCTGCTGGTGATGGCGGCGCAGACGTTGCCGTCCGCCGAGGCGCCGGTCGTCAATGGCGCGACCGGCATCGGCCACAGTGTGGCCGAGTTCGCAGCACGGGTGCTGGAAGCGTGGGGCGCAGGGCGGGTCGTGACATTCTCCGGACGCTCGCGGCCCGGCGATCCCATCAACCTGGTCGCAGACGTCACCCGCCTGCACACCTTTGGCTTCGTTCCGCACGTCGAACTGGCGCCGGGCATCCGCGCCTACGTGGACTGGTTCCGCCAGTCCGCCGGGCGCTGAATCATGCGGGTCGGTTTCACGCTTATCGGTGGCCGCGAGTGGACAGGGGGCTACAACTACCTGCTGAATCTCATGCGTGTGCTGCACGGGCAGCCAGACTGCGGAGTGGAACCCGTGCTGTTCGTCGGCAGCGACGTCGGGGACGAGCAGGTGTCCGAATTTCTGCCGCTGCTGACGCAGCCGCCGATCCGCTCAGCCGCCTTCGACCGGGCACTGTCGAACTTGCGGCTCGCCCGCGCCTGCACTCTCGGCAACGTGCCGGCAGCGACCGCCGCGTTCAAGCGCGCGGGCATCGAAGTCGTGTTTGAAGGTGCCCAGTTCTACGGCTGGCGATTCCCGCTTGCCACGCTCGCCTGGACGCCTGATTTCCAACATCGCCACCTGCCGCAGATGTTCTCGCGCCGCCAGTGGTTGCGGCGAGAGATCGGTTACCGCGCGCAGGTTGCCGCAGGCCGCATCCTGATGCTGAGCAGCGAGAATGCGCGCGCCGACTCCGAACGGTTCTACCCAGGGAGCCGAGGCCGGACGGTCGTCGTCCGGTTCGCGGTGCAGCCGCCACAGCTGCCTGCGCCGCCTGGCCCCGAACTGTTGCGCAAGCATGGGCTGCCGGAGCGCTTCCTGTACCTGCCGAACCAGTTCTGGAAGCATAAGAACCACGCCGTGGTGATCGAAGCGCTTGCGCTGTTGCGCCCGCTGCAGGAATCGATCGTCGTGGCCGCCTCCGGCAATCCGAACGACACCCGTCACGTGGGCCATTATCGATGGCTGATCGAGCGCGTGGCGACGCTCGGCGTGCAGCAGGACTTCAGGTTCCTCGGGATGCTGCCGTACGCCGACGTGGTGGGACTCACCTCGCTGTGCCATGCAATGGTCAATCCGTCGTTCTTCGAAGGCTGGAGCACGACAGTCGAGGAAGCCAAGGCGCTCGGCGCGCCGCTCGTACTGTCCGACATCGCCGTGCACCGGGAACAGGCTGGAAATGCTGCCGATTACTTCGACCCAACCTCGCCGGCGAGCGCTGCGGAGGCGATGATGCAGGCGTGGGGGCGCAGCGACCTGCCGGCGCCCGCGGAGCGCCGCCGTTTGGCTGCCGAGGCGTTCACTGCGCGGGTCCGCGAGTTTGCGCTTGCGTTTGCGAATGCCGCCCAAACCGCACTCGAGGCTCGCCGGCGAGTGCCGCGACTGAGCGTCGCAGCGACCAGCGGCTTAGCATCGCGAGCTGCCCAAAGCCCCGCGCACGTGCCTGAGTCATCGCGGCTGAAGGTGCTGCTGGTGCATAACTTCTACCGCTCGGTCGCGCCGGGCGGCGAGGATAACGTGTTTCGCCAAGAACGCGACCTCCTGAAATCCGCGGGCATCGACGTTATCTGCTACACGAAGAGCAATGATGACGTCGACGAGCATGACAGGCTGCAGGTGCTGCGCACCGCGGCCGCGATGTCATGGTCGCAGGACACCTACGAGGACCTCGCGGAAATCGTGCAACGGGAACGCCCGACGGTCGCGCATTTTCACAACACGTTCCCGCTGATCACGCCGAGTGCATATGCCGCGTGCAAGGACCACGGAGTGCCCGTGGTGCAGACGCTTCACAATTACCGACTGATCTGCTGCGCAGGCACGTTTTTCCGCGAAGGCAAGGTCTGTGAGATCTGCACGGCAGGTTCGCCGTGGGCTGGCGTGCGGCATCGCTGCTATCGCGGGTCGCTGGCGGGGTCGATGGCAGTCGCATGGATGCTGCGAAGCAACTGGGAACGCGGCACCTTCCAAAAGCTGGTGGACGTCTACATTGCGCTCAGCAAATTCAACGCAGACCGTTTCGCGTCCGAGGGGCTGGACCGTGACCAGATCGAGATAAAGCCAAATTTCGTGGACTCAGTGGGCCCGGCAAGCACGGGTGGCGGCGGATATGCCGTGTTTGCGGCGCGGCTGTCGGAGATGAAGGGCGTTGGGACGCTCCTCGAGGCGTGGCGAGGACTGCGCGACGTCCCGCTCAAGGTGATCGGTGACGGGCCTTCGCTCGCGGGCATGGTCGAGAGGTCGCAGGCGGAGGGACTGCCACTCGAGTTCCTTGGCTTACGCCGGCGCGAGGAGGTTCTCGACATCATTGGTAAGGCTGAGCTGCAGATCATCGCCTCGGAATGCTTCGAAGGTTTTCCGCTGGTGCTGGTCGAGTCCTATGCGCGGGGCACACCGGTTATCGCCTCCAACATCGGCAGCCTGCGCGAGCTCGTCGTACCTGGCGAGACGGGATTGCACTTCGAGGCGGGCAATGCCGCCTCGCTCGCCGCGCAGGTGCGGAGCCTGTGGAGCGATCCCCAGACCCGCCGGCGCCTCCGACTCGGCGCGCGCCAGCGCTTCGACAGCGAGTACACGCCGGCCCGCAACCTCGCGCGGTTGCTCGAGATCTACCAGAAGGCATCCGCCTCTGCAGCCCGCTCGACCGTGCCGCGCGCGGCCTGACCCATGAAAGTCTCGATCGTCACGGCCGTGCGCAACGGTGCGCGAGACATCCCCGCGACACTGGCCTCCGTCGCGGCGCAGGACTATCCGGATATCGAACACATCATCGTGGACGGTGCTTCGACGGACGATACGGTCGAGATCGTGCGGCGGCTGGGGCAGCGCGTGGCGCGACTCGTGTCCGAACCCGACACCGGGGTCTACGACGCCTTCAACAAAGGCCTGCGTCTCGCGACCGGAGACGTCGTCGCCTATCTCAACGCCGGCGATTCCTACGTGTCGCCCGGGATCGTCGGCTCGATCGCGAACTCGTTCGCGGCGAGCGATGTCGAAGCCGTATACGGTGACGTCGAAATCGTCGATGCGGTGAACCCAGCGAAGCTCGTACGACGCTACCGGTCGGGTTCATTCAGGCCGTCGTGGCTGGCGTGGGGCTTCATGCCGGCGCATCCGGCGCTCTTCATCCGTCGCAGCGTGTATCAGCGCTGTGGTGGCTACGACCCAAGCTACCGGGTCGCCGGGGACTTCGAGCTGTGCATCAGGCTATTTGCCGTGGAGCAGATCCGCTACATCTACGTCCCCCAGCTGCTGGTGCGCATGCCGCGCGGCGGCCTCAGCAACAGTGGCTGGCCCTCTGTCTGGACGATCACCCGCGAGATGCATCGCGCCTGCACTGTGCACGGGGTCCGCACAAGCTACGCGAGACTCCTGATGCGCCTGCCGGTTAAGACGCTCGAGTTTCGTTGGCATCGATCGTGAGCTATCCGACAGGTCACGACGTTTCGCGGCCATCCCCAAGGGCACGATGATCGTGACGCCACTCGGCTGCACGATGCCAGTGTGACTTTGGCGCGACGCGTCGCCAGGCGGGAACGGTGGTACATTGCGTGCGGCACCGATGCCGGTCAATGGCTTTGGCGGCGGGGGTACGACTGGACGGGAAGCTCCCGGCCGATTGGTGGCGGTGGGTACCCGGACGCGCGGCAGGCACCTTCGGGGCGCTGCTGATCCCCTCCGTCGTGGCCGGCCCAGGGCGGCCGGAATGCGCGCTCGACGCGCGCCGAGCCAAGCAACAATCGCGGAGCGCAATCGAGGTGTTCACTTGAGTCGTACGGCGCTGATCACGGGCATCACGGGCCAGGACGGCGCTTATCTTGCGGAATTCCTGCTTGCCAAGGGCTACGAGGTCCACGGCATCAAACGGCGCGCCTCGCTATTCAACACCGACCGCATCGACCACCTGTACCAGGATCCGCATGCGCAGGGCGTGCGGCTGCGGCTGCACTACGGCGACCTCACGGACGCTACCAACCTGATCCGCATCATCCAGCAGGTCCAGCCCGACGAGATCTACAACCTCGCCGCGCAGAGCCACGTTGCCGTGTCGTTCGAGACCCCGGAGTACACCGCCAACGCCGATGCGCTTGGGGCGCTGCGCCTGCTCGAGGCGATCCGGATACTCGGGCTCGAAAAGCGGACGCGTTTCTATCAAGCCTCGACCTCGGAGATGTTCGGCAAGGTACAGGAGTCCCCGCAGCGGGAGACGACGCCTTTCTACCCGCGCTCCCCGTATGGTGCCGCCAAGCTGTATGCGCACTGGATGACGGTGAATTACCGCGAGGCCTACGGCCTCTTTGCCTGCAGCGGCATTCTCTTCAACCACGAGTCGCCGGTGCGCGGCGAGACCTTCGTCACGCGCAAGGTTACCCGCGGGCTCGCGCGTATCTATGAGGGTCTTGACGTCTGCCTCTATCTCGGCAACCTCGATGCATTGCGAGACTGGGGGCACGCGCGCGACTACGTGCGCGCGCAGTGGCTGATGCTGCAGCAGGCGGAGCCCGAGGATTTCGTGATCGCGACCGGCGAGCAGTACTCCGTCCGGGAGTTCGTCGCGCGGGTCGGTGGCCTGCTCGGTTTTGACATCGAGTGGCGCGGCCAGGGGCTCGCGGAGCAGGGCGTCGATCGGCGCTCAGGCCGCGTGCTGGTGCGGGTCGATCCGCGGTACTTCCGCCCGGCCGAGGTCGACACGCTGCTCGGCGATGCAACCAAGGCGAGGACCAAGCTCGGCTGGGCGCCTGAGATCGGCTTCGACCAGCTTGTCAGGGAGATGGTCGACACGGATCTCGAGCTCGCGCGGCGCGATTCGCACCTGGCCGCGCAGGGATTCAAGGTGCTGCGTCCCCATGAATGAGAACGACCGCGTCTACGTCGCCGGCCATCGCGGTCTCGTCGGCTCCGCCGTCGTGCGCAGGCTTCAGGCGGCCGGCTTCGCCAACGTGCTCACGCGCGGGCGCGACGAACTTGATCTTACTCGACAGAATGCGGTGGAGCAGTTCTTCGCAGCCGAGAGGCCGACACACGTGTTTCTCGCCGCGGCACGCGTCGGCGGCATCGTCGCGAACGACACCTACCCTGCGGACTTCATCCGCGACAACCTCCTGATCGAGACGAACATCATCGACGCGGCCTGGCGTCACGGCGCGACGAAGCTGCTGTTCCTCGGTTCGAGCTGCATCTACCCGAGGCTCGCACCGCAGCCGATGCAGGAGGACCACCTGCTGACCGGGCCGCTCGAACCGACCAATGAGTGGTACGCGATCGCCAAGATCGCCGGGCTCAAGATGTGCCAGGCTTACCGCCGCCAGCACGGCTTCGACGCCATCGCGACGATGCCGACCAACCTGTATGGCCCGGGCGATAACTTCAGCCTCGAGAGCTCGCACGTGGTGCCGGCACTGATCCGGAGGTTCCACGAGGCCCGCGAGCGCAACGCCGCCGAGGTCGTGGTCTGGGGAACCGGCACCCCGCGCCGCGAGTTCCTGCACGTCGACGACCTCGCCGATGCGCTCCTGTTCTTGATGCAGACCTACAGCGCTGAGGCGCCGGTCAACGTCGGCTGGGGCGAGGATGTGTCAATCGGCGAGCTAGCCGAGACCGTCCGCCGGGTTGTCGGATACCAAGGACCGATTGTATTTGATACGACGCGCCCGGACGGCACGCCCCGCAAGCTTCTCGACGTGTCGCGAATGACGCAACTCGGCTGGCGGCCTAGAATTCCGCTCGAGCAGGGCCTCAAGCAGACCGTCGCGTGGTTTTGGGAAAACGCTGGCGCCTACCGACGCTAGGCGCTGACAATGGCACGCGGGTCCGAGCAGCGTCCATCCGGAGGGATTTCAGGGGGTTAGGCTATACTGTCCGGCCTTTCCCTGACCTTTGGAAGCGACATGCGCTCCGCGCCCCCGTCGAGACTGAACCGCCGCCGCGCGGGCTTCACGCTGATCGAGCTCCTGATCGTCATCGTGATCTTGGGCCTGCTGCTGTCGCTCGTGGCCCCGGTCATGTTCTCGAAGGTCAGCTCCTCGCAGCGAAAGACGGCGATGGCCCAGATGCAGATGCTGGCGACCTCGCTCGACACCTACCGCCTGGACGTCGGCGACTATCCGGCCACGCTCACCGAGCTGCGCAGCAGCACCAAGCCCGGCTGGGACGGTCCCTACCTGCCGCGCGACGTGCCGCTCGATCCGTGGGGTAATCCGTACGTCTATGCGGTGCCGGGCACGGATGGCAAGCCCTACGCGCTGAGCTCCTACGGCAAGGACGGTAAGCCCGGTGGCGACGGGGACAACGCGGATATCGTGTTCCAATGAGCCAGCTCGCGACCCTGTTCACCGACTTCGGAGTCCAGGCGGCGGATCTGGAGAAAGCGCGCCTCTACCAGCAGAAATACGGCGGCCGGATCGAGCAGATTCTCGTCAACATGGGGAGCCTGTCCTCCGACACGCTCCCCGACATCTACGCGCGGTTGCTCGGCGTCGAGACGCTGCCGGCCACTGCCGCATCAGCGTGGGAGCCGCCGCTTGGCATTGACGAACTGCCGCTTGACTTCCTGATACCCCGCGGCTGGATCCCGTACGAGTGCGAGGCAGAGGACCACTGGACCTTCGCAACCCGCGCACCGCTTGACCTCGAGGTCAACAACTGGCTGCGCGCGCGTGGGGCGAAGTTTGAATTGAAGCTCGCGAGCGAAGAGTGCTTCGGGGTCCTGAAGGGTCGCCTCGGCCGGGCGGCGGACGCCACCCCGGGCGCGGCGCTCAATTCCGTCGAGGAAGGACGACTCAGGGAGCTCGCCTCCGAGGCACCCACCGTCAACCTGCTGAACACGCTGATCACTCGCGCGCTACGCCAGGCTGCATCAGACATGCACGTCGAGCCGCAGGGCGGGCACGCGCGCGTCCGCTACCGGATCGACGGCGTGCTGCACGACGTCGACACGATCCCGGCGGCGATGGTGCTGCCGGTTGTCACCCGCCTCAAAATCCTCGCCGGCATGGACATCGGTGAACGGCGCCGGCCGCAGGACGGCAAGATCGAGCTGCGCGTCGCGGGCGAGGACATCGACATCCGCGTCTCGGCGCTGCCGGTAACGGATGGCGAGAGCGCCGTGCTGCGCTTCCTGCGCAAGTCCGCGCTTGTCTACGACATGAAGGTGCTGGGACTGTCCGCGGACATCGAGCGGCTGGTCCTCGAGGATCTCGCGGTCACCTCTGGCGTGATCCTGCTGACCGGCCCGACCGGTTCGGGCAAGACGACGACGCTTTATACGTTTCTAAGCCGGCTCAACAGCCCCGAGGTCAAGATCGTGACCCTCGAGGATCCGGTCGAGTACCAGCTGCGCGGCATCAACCAGGTACAGGTGCAGCCGGCGATCGGCTTCGATTTTGCGTCGGGACTGCGAAGCATCGTGCGTCAGGATCCGGACATCATCATGATCGGTGAGATCCGCGATCGCGAGACGGCGGCGATCGCCATGCAGTCGGCGCTGACCGGCCATCTCGTGTTCTCGACGGTCCATACCAACGACGCCCCGAGCGCCTACACCCGGCTGCTGGACCTCGGGGTTGAGGAATTCCTGCTGAATGCCGCGCTGCGCTCGATCATCGCCCAGCGGCTGGCCCGGCGCCTGTGCCAGACGTGCGCGGTGCCGCACCCTGAAAGCGCGCGCCTCTTATCGAGTCTCGGCCTCGGCGCGCTGGCCGCGCGGCTTGGACTCAGCTCGCCGCGCCTTCTCGATGCGCGCGGCTGCGATGCCTGCGCCTCGACCGGATACCGCGGCCGGGTCGCGGTCGCCGAGTATCTGCGCTGCGACGAACAGGTGCGCGCGATGCCCAAGGGCGGCGAGTTCCTGGGCAGTGTACGAAAGTACGCGGCGACGCAGGGCTGGCGGACGCTTCTCGAGGACGGATTCGCCAAGGCGCTCACCGGCATGACGACCGTCGAGGAAGTGCTGCGGGTGGCTGGCTGATGGCCCGATTTCGCTATGAGGGCTTCGACGAGTCGGGGGGACGGGTGACTGGGACGGTTGAAGCGGAGGCGCTCGAACACGCCCGCAGCGACCTGAGTACGCGCGGCGTGCTCGTGAGCGAACTCGCTCCCCTCGATGCAGGGCGTGACTGGCGTGCCGTTTTCGGGCTTGGGTCCGAACGTGTCGGTCTCGGGGATCTCGAGTTTCTGACCGCCGAGCTGAGCCTGCTGCTCGAGAGCGGCGTGCGCATCGACCGCGGTCTCTCCATACTGGCACGTGCCGGAAAGAGCCTGGCAGCGACCCAGCTGCTCGCCGCGCTCGCCGGTGACCTTAAGCAGGGCAAACAGCTCTCCGAGGCCACCGCGGCGCATCCGGAAGTGTTCGATCCGCTGTATGTCAACCTGGTCGCGCTCGGCGAGGCGAGCGGCCGGCTACCCGAGGTGTTTCGCGGCCTCGCCGAAGACCTGCGCTTTCGCCGCGATATGCGCCAGAGGGTGTTGCAGGCCGCTGCCTATCCGCTTGTGGTGCTCGCCGTGTGCATCATTGCGTTGCTGTTCATCTTCAACTTCGTCGTGCCGAACCTCGCCGCGCTCTTTGCCGACGCGAAGGAGCTTCCCTGGTACACCTCGCTGCTGCTCGACTCGAGCGCATTCATGCGCTCCTGGCAGTGGCTCGTGTTCGGCGTGTTCGCCGTGCTTGGGGTGTACCTGTGGCAGGCCCGAAGGCGCCCGGGCGTGATTGAGTTCCAGGACCGGTTGCTGATCGGGACGCCAGGACTGCGCGAGGCGCTCGCAATGGTCGAGCGCATCCGGTTTGCGAGTGGCTTGGGGCTGATGCTGGATGCGGGACTGCCGGTCGATCGGGCTCTCGTGCTCGCCACCGGCAACATCCGCCACGCCATGCTGCGACGGGAGATCGCGATCGCGGTCGAAAAGGTGCGCCGCGGCGAGCAGCTGTCGACGGTGCTCAGGCAGACGCGGCTGTTCCCGGATTTCTACGCCTCGCTCCTCGAGGTGGGCGAGGAGAGCGGTGAACTCGGCCGCGTGTTCACCGAGGTTGCACGCCGCAGCCGCGACGCCTTTGCCAGCTGGACCCAGCGGCTGACGACCCTGCTCGAGCCGATGCTGATCCTGGTGATGGGCCTCATCGTTGGCGGCGTGGTCGTCATCATGATGCTGAGCATCACCTCGGTCACGGAACTGCACTTCTGAGGGGTGGATCCGGTGCGGCTGCAACGCGGATTCACGCTGGTCGAACTGCTCGTGGTGTTCGCTATCCTCGGGCTCCTCGTCGCGCTGATCGCGCCGCTCGGCATGCGCCAGATCGACAAGGCCCGCTCGCAGGAGGAGTGGCTGGTGCTGCAGCGGACGGTCGAGGGGCTGGCATTTAGGGCCTTCGCGCAAGGTGCCGAAGTCAACCTCGAGGCCCGCGGTGCAGAACTCGCCTGGCGGAGCGGTGACGGACCGCGGCGTGTCCTCGTGTTGCATCACCTTTTTTTCGCGCCGGACCAGTCCGTGCACATCGACGCCCACGGTCTCGCCCGGCCGGACACGCTTGATGTGCGCCAGGCCGACCGGATACGCACGCTGCCACTCAACCGCTGGCTGACAGAACCCCGATGAATCGTCAGGCGGGCTTCACGCTGCTCGAGGTGCTGATCGCCGCCACGCTGATGTTCGTGGTGATCGCGGTCGCCGCCGAGACCTACCGCGGCGCCCTGCTAGCGAGCCGCCGAGCGGAGAACGTGGTCGGCATGCTTGCGCCGCTGCCGCTGATCGTGGCGGCGGTGCGCAGCTCGCTGCGAGACGACCCGGTCGAGCGGCAGCGCGGGGCCAGCGAACTCATGGGCGTGCGCTACACGTACCAAGCGACGACGACACGGTTCGCGGCGCCGCCCAGGCAGTTCAGCCCGGAAGCCGGGCGCTTCGTGGAGTACGAGCCTCGCTTCCGTCTCTACGACGTACGCTTGACTCTGCGGTATCAGGGACAGGAGCGGGTGTATGTCTATCAGGAGCTGGCATGGCTGCCGATCCAAGGGTGAGGGGCTTCACCCTGATCGAGCTCATGGTCGCAATCGCGATCTTTGGGCTCGTGGTCGGCATCGCGACCTATGGCTACTCGCTATTCAGCAAGCAGTGGGACGGCTGGCGCGGTGGGTTCGACCGCACCGAAGCGCGGTTCCAGCGCCTCGACCTCGTCGCGACTGCGCTGCAGGACTCGATCCCCTGGGTGGTGCGCGATGCGGCCGGCGAACCCGGGTTCTACTTCCTCGGACGTGACGAAGGCCTGACGCTTGTGACCGGCAGCCCCGTATTCAGCCCGCACACGTCGGCGGTCATACGCCTCTTCCGCGAGCCCGCTGGCAACGATCGCTGGAACCTCGTGTACGAGGAGGCCCCGCTCGCGGGAGTCCTGCTGCGCGCGGCGAACCAGACGCTTCCGTTCAGGCACCGGATGGTGGTGACGCACGACCTGCCGCAGCCGACGTTTCTGTACTTCGGCTGGGAAAGCCTCGAAGCCCGCCTCCGGGCAGAGGATGCGCCGGCGGGGGCGTCGGTACCGCGGTGGTACACTGAATTTGATGGCCTGAAGCGCCGGCAGAACCCGCAGCGGATCGCGATCGAGCTCGGCGGCACCAGGGCCGTGTTCTTCGTTCCTGACCGGGCCGACATCTCCCTGCAGCGGTACGTGGGACCGGAATGAAGCACCAGCGCGGAACAGCTCTAATTCTGGTGCTGATGATCACCTTCATCCTCGGCTTGTTGATGCTGCAGATGAGCCTCACCGCACGCGAGCAGGTTGCGCGCGCGCAACTACTGGCCGACCGAGCGGAGGCTGAGCTGCGCGCAGAGTCACGTGAGGTCGCTCTGGCGTTCACGTTGCTCACCGAGCCGTGGGCCGGGCCGACGGCGGCCGACGACCCGTATGCGGCGGCGTGGAACTTTCGCGGCCAGCCGTTCACGGTCGACGGCATCACCTACCGGATGCAGGACGTGTGTGGCTTGCTCGTGGTTCCGCTCAGCGGCGTGAATGACTTCGTCAACCTGCTCGTCTCGCTCGGCGTCGAACCTCCGCGCGCAACGCGCCTCGGCGAGGAGCTCATGGAGCTGCAGCGTGCGCCGGCGGGGCTACCTCGCCCCGGCGTCCTCCCGGCACCAACGGCCGCTGATACCGATGCCGTCGTAGCGCAAGGTGCGTGGCCAGGGTTCCCGGTGCAGTCGCTTGAGGAGCTGCGCGGACTTAAGGACATGGACGATGCACTGTTTGCGCGCCTGGAGCCGCTGCTGACGCTGTATCAAACTCAGGGATTCAATCCGCTGACCGCACCGCCCGAGCTGCTGGCAGCCCGCCTGCACGGAAGCCAGCTGCAAGGCGTGCTCGAAATGCGTAGTGCCGGCACTCTCAACGACCTGTCATTGGCGCAGGTGACTGGCATCGGAGCGGACGACCTGACGACGCTTTATCCGGGCCCCGCCTTCCGCATCGAGCTTACGCTCGCGTATCGCGGCATGACCGTGCGTCGTAACACGACGGTGATCGTGAGGCCCTACCACAACGACGCGTTCGCGATCTGGTCGCGGCGCGACCTCGCCGCTGAGTCGAGCACATGACGGGCGAGCGGCTGAATGCAGCGATTGCACGCCTGAGGGCGCATCTGAAGGGGGAGCTTGGCCGCCGGGTGGTCTGGCTCACGGACGGGCGCCGCGACGCATTCGGCGACGTGAGCACCGTGGCGGCCCTCGTGACCGTGCTTGGCCGGGAGCACTACGCCGAGCGGCGTAAGTCCTATCCCGTTCGCAGCTGGCGCGACCTGAGCCGCGTGCTCACCCAGGAACTGTTGGGCGCACCTGCGACGCTGACAGTGATCGGGCCGGTCATAGACGACCGCCGGGAAGTCGCGTTCTTCGCGCTATCGCCCGCAATGGTCGGCCAGCTCGGCAGGACGCTGTGGGTGGTCCCGGAGAGCCTCGCGCTCTGCGCGACTCTTCCGGCGCAGCGGGTGGCGATCGTCGAACGACACGGGCTCAGGTACTTCCTCGCGTCCTCGGGCGTGAGCCAGATCGCCGGCGGTGCCGTGCGCACGGCGGCGCTGTTCGCGATGGCGGCAGGCCTTGACTCCGAGCAGGAGACGCTGGCCTTGGGTGAGCAGGACGCAAACATGCGACTGCTGCAGGGGCTGCGCAGGCTCCCGGCAGGGGCTTGGGCGAGGCTGCTGCGCCCCGGTTTGAGCCTCGACCCGGGGCTAGCCTGGCGACCGCTTGGAACGCTGGCAGCGGCAGGCCTCGCAGCGTACCTGGTGCTCGGCTCGGTATATCTGTCGGTCACCCAAACCCTGAGGGAGCGCGAGCTCAAGAGCCTCGGCCCCGAGGTGGCGACGCTGCTCGACAGCCAGCGGCGGGTCGAGAAGCTCTCGGGTGAACAGCGCGCGATCGCAACGGTGCTCAGCGATCGCCACTTAACGTATCCGCTCTGGCGGGTCGCCGCACGCGCCTGGCAGAAGGGAGCGTCGATTGCTGGTGTTGCGCTCGTCGATGGCCGCGTCACGCTGCGCGGCACCGCGCCCGTCGCGACGGATGTGCTTGGGGCCCTCGCGGCAGATCCGGGAGTCGCAGATGCGCGGTTCGCAGCACCGGTCCGGCAATCCGGTGTGCGTGAGGAGTTTGTCATCACCCTGAAGCTGACAGGGAAGGGCAACGATGGGTAGCCGCAATGCCTGGCTGCTCGGCGTCGCGGCGGTCCTGGCGCTGCTACGGTTTGTCGTGCTGCCGTGGGGGCACACGCAGGCCGATGCGCATGAAGGATTGCAGGTGCTGACTCAGCGTCTCGACCGCTCGGTTGGCGTCACGCAGAACCGGGCGGCTATTCTCAGTACGCGCACGCAGCTCGAGACCGCCGCCGCTGCCGCGCGCAGCCGCTTCCCGTCGCCGCCGAGTGCTGAAGCCTTTCGGCTCGACAGCCAGCGTCGCATCGGCGCGATCGTATCGACCTCGGGGCTCAAGCTGGCGCTGTTTGACTGGACGCTAGAGGGCAAGCTTGCGGACGCGGGCCTCGGTTATGGGCGCGCCCGTTTCCAAGTCGAGGGTCCGCTGCGGGACATTGCGCGCGTGCACGGGGAACTGGAAGGCAGCCTGCCGTTCCTGGCCGTACGCGAGGTGCAGCTCAACGTTATGAACGCCGCGCCTGGTCTCGACGATACCCACGCCACGCTGACGATGGTGGCCGATCTCTTCTTCCTCGCAGAGGCCAATCGATGACGGTGCGGGCTCAGCTGTCTGCGCTCGCTGGCCTGATGCTGCTCGTCGGGATCTGGGACTTCGCGGTCCGCGTTTACGTGGGCCGCGACGCGTCCCTGCGGGCGTTCCATTCGCCGACAGCGACACAGCTGCCGCCCGCCGAATCGGCCCCGGAAATCCACCGGCGGATGCTCGGCTGGCTACCGACCATCGCCGGGTCTAGTCACGAGTCGCCCGACCCAGCGGACGCCACGGCATGGCGGTTGTCGCTGGCCGGCATATTCGCGCAGCGGGGCACGGCAATTGCGGTCGTTATGGCCTCGCTGCCGGCGGGTGGCCAGGTCGAAAAGCTCCGCGTCGTCGACGGTGATACCATCCACGGTTGGACGGTGGCGCACGTCGACGCACACGGCGTGACACTCACGCACGACGCTGAGACGCGGCAGCTCGTGCTGTTCAGGCGGGGCCAGCCGCAGCTGGCAGGCGCCGGCCGCGGTCCGCACTAGTTAGTGACACACGGCGCGCGACCTGCCCCACACGGGCTCGAGCCCGGTCGGGCCGTGCTGACGGTTGAAATTGGGCGGGACTCCAGAGACATGGTCATGGCCGGACGCATCCTGCTGGCTCTCTCGGTGACGCTGCTGCTCGTCAGCTGCGTGACGCCCCCGCAGTATCAGATGCCGCCGGCGCGCATCGCCGGCCAGCCGCCCGCGCCCGCGGCCAAGGTCAGCGAAGACGCGGCGCAACACCTCGAGGCGCAGGCGGCGCGCCCAGGCATGGTCCGGCTGGCCGCGCCACCGCGCACCGCTGGCGCCCCGACCCAGCAGGACCTGTCGACGCACTTTCCGAGCAACAACACGCTAACGGTGGCCACGGAGGCCATGCCGCTCAAGGATTTCCTCCACTACGTGTTCGGCGAGCTGCTGAAGATCAGCTATGTGGTCGCAGAGGGTATCCCCGGCCTCGAGCAGCCTGTCACGCTCAACGTTCAGGCGCCGATCAGCAGCCGGGCGCTTTACAAACTGGTTGCAGAGCTGCTGAACGAGCGCAAGGTCGGTATCACTTACAAGGACGGCGTGTATTTCGTCGTGCCCGCCGACAACAAGGGCAAGGGCGACATTCCGCTCGGCGTCGGCCGCAACCCGCAGGACGTGCCGGATGTGGCCGGCAAGATCATGCAGATCATCCCGCTGCACTACGGCACCAGCGTCAGCATCGAGCGGACGGCTCACGAGCTCGTCGACGTCCAGGTGTCCCCGGATTCGCAGCAGAGTGCGCTTTTCGTCACGGGCGAGCGAGCGGCCATCCTCAAGATCCTCGACGTCGTGAGGCTCCTAGACCAGCCGGCAACTCGGGCCAGCGCCGTCGCCGTGATCAACCTGACGTACGTAGGCACCAAGGAATTCACTGACCAGATCCTGACGCTGCTCGAAAATGAGGGCATCCCGGCAGGGGTCGGCCGGGCGGACGGCAAGAACGTGGCGATCGTGCCGCTCGAGCAGCTCGGTGCCCTGGTCGTGTTCGCGAGCGGCACCGAGCTGCTAGATCGCGTCGAATTCTGGGCGCGGCAGGTCGATCGGCCGAGCCAGGGCCCGTCGCAGCAGTATTTCATCTACCACCCGAAGTACGCCCGGGCGTCGGATCTCGGCGAATCTTTGGCACCGTTGGTAGGGGGAGGACAGGGACTCGCGCGCGGCAATCTGGCCCGCGACACGCGCTCGGCGCTTGGCCCGCAGCAGCAGACGGTGAGCGGTGGCACCGGCGCTCCGGGCACCAGCCAGCCAAGTGCGCCGATGCGCCGCGACGTGGGCACCGGCGCGGGCCAGGCCGAGCAGCCGATCGCGATCCAGGGCGAGGGCGTCACGATGTCAGTCGATCCGCGCTCGAACTCGCTGATCTTCTACACGACTGGCCTGCGCTACCAGTCGCTGTTGCCCATGGTGCGCCGGCTTGACGTGCCGCCGAAGCAGATTCTGCTCGAGGCGACGATCGCCGAGGTCACGCTCACTGGCGAGTTCGCGCACGGCGTTCAGTTCGCATTTACGTCGGGCAAGGTCAGCGGTACGACGAGTAGCCTAGGCCTTCCGACCGGAGGTGGAATCGGGCTCAACTACATCGCAAACGTCACTAACAGCGTCAATGCAGTCCTTGCGGCCAACGATAGCCTGGTCAACATCCTGTCGAATCCGGTGCTGATCGTGCGGGACGGCGTGCAGGCCACAATCACGGTGGGAAATGACATACCGACCGTCGGCGCGACGACCTCGAGCCCGACCACTTCGAGCCTCACGGTCACGAGCGTGCTCTACCGGCGCACCGGCCTCACTCTCAACATCCGTCCGACGATCAACGCCGAGGGCCTCGTCGTGATGGAGATCGACCAGACGATCTCCGATGTCGTGGCCGGCAACTCCGGCGTCGCCGGGGCACCCGCGTTCCTCGACCGTGCCCTCACGACTGAAGTCGTGGCGAAATCCGGGCAAACCGTACTGCTCGGCGGGCTGATTTCGGAGAACATTACGAATACGACGACTAGCGTCCCCGGACTCGGGCAGATCCCCGGTCTCGGCTGGTTGTTTAGTAACGTCGACAAGACCAAGACCAGAACCGAGCTGGTGTTGCTGATCACTCCTCGGGTCATCGACTCGCCGGACGAATGGGACTCGATTCGGGGGGGACTCGAGCGGGCTCTGGAGAATCTCAAGCTTCCGCCGGTCGCCAACCCGCCATCGACCGCCGTCGTCAGCCCGGCGGCGCCGGACGCGCTCCGTCCTTCGTCGCAGTAAAGCGACACCGCAGGTCGGGGATCGGGTAGACTGCCACCGATCAGAACACGGGGGTCTGGGGATTCCGAGGCGGGATGCCCGGCCCGCTCGTTGCGCGTCACACCCTGCCGAGATGTTGGTTCTAAGCTATTGACAATGGCCCAAACGCTCCTAGAATGCGGGGCGGCTGGCTAATTTGAGGCCGCCATTATCGGATGGGCATGGAATTAGAACCTTTCGGGCCGTATTCCGGGCAACAA
>Ga0209415_10003759_pt1 | contig 28178 bp, 23 predicted proteins | sample PeaSoiSIISIP2007_FD_187696 | JGI IMG/M metagenome (GOLD analysis project Ga0209415, IMG submission 187696) | Peat soil microbial communities from Weissenstadt, Germany - SII-SIP-2007 (SPAdes) (version 2) | ecosystem: Environmental > Terrestrial > Soil > Wetlands > Peat | place: Germany... | reverse complement strand
GCAGGGACGCCGGGCGGCGATCGCATGCACCGGAGCAGGGCGGGGGAGGGGATGATCCCGGTCCGCCGGAGCGCCCTGCTCGACCCAGCGGAGCAACGCTGCGTGCTCCCGGGAGGCCCCTCGCTTCATCGCGCGTGCGAGCACCTTGCGTGCCTCCGCCGGTCGGCCCGCACGTGCCAGGGCGTGCGCATAGCTGGCGGCAACCTCTCCGCTGGTGGCGGCGCTTTGGTATGCGCGCTTCAGCCACCCCACCGCGTCTGCGGCGCGCCCGAGGGCCACGTCGAGCAGGTGGCCGAGGTTGTGCGCGTACCACGGGTTCTTGGGTGCCCCGGTCAGCGCCTGCCGGTATGCGCTGACGGCGAACTTGTAGTTGCCCAGGAGCGTCTGACAGAGCGCCAGGATCGCCCATCCTCGGTCGTCGTCCGGACGGTGAGCGAGGACGCGGCGGGCATAGAGCGCCGCTCGCCACGGATCGCGTTCGACGAGGAGCTCGGCGAGATGCAAGTTCGCGTAGAGGCTCTCGTCGGACCCGTCGTCCGCCAGACGCGTGAGGCGATGGAGCAGTGGCAGGACGTCGCTGGGATCGACCGCTCGCGACAGCGTCCACTCGATCTGGCGACGGAGCTCCTGCGCCTGTTCGTGATGCCCGTCCATATTCCCGACAAGAGAGGGTTTAGCTGCCAGAAACAGCATGCGCAACGCGCAAAACGGTTCACCCTCGAGCGAAACACATTAACGCTTGCGCGAAACGATTCTTGGGTTAAGGGGCAAAGAGAGCGGGCCGCCCCCCCGGTCCCTCCCCCGGTCCCCGCTCACTTGAACGCGACGATCTTCTGCTGCACGAGCTCGTGAAGGATCCGCAGCGCGTCGAGCTTCGGCATCCCCGACATGTCCAGGATGGTCTCCACCGTCGACGTCCCGTCGATGAGAGAAAGGATGAACCCCGCGCGGTGGTCCATCGACAGCCAGCGCATCTGCGTCGGCGGCACCAAGACGATGGGCGCTCGGCCCAGCGGGGTCAGGCGCGCGACGTACATGCCCTCGAGCACGGTCCTACAGTTCTCGCCGCACTCCGCCGCTTCGAGGTTGCCGGGGTCCTCGGCCAGAATGAGCTCGGCCATCTCGAGCGCCCCGGTGTAATCCCCGAGCGAGAAGCGCTCGGTCATCTCGGCGACCGGGTCATCGATCGTACGCTCGCTGATCTCCGGGCCAGCCTGGCCGGGGGACGTGGCGATGGCGCCGAGAACGGCCGCCTCGATGCTCGTGGGCGACAGCGCGCGCTTCGCCGCCGGGATGTTCGGGGCGCTCGGCGCGTGGGCATTCGCGATCGACAGCGCGCTCGGAGTGTTCTTGCGAGGCGGGTCGGTTCGCATGGCGGACTGGGAGCGCGCGCGCTCGAGCTCGAGCTCGTTGGTGAGCGTCACCTGCTCTCCGCGGCCCTCGGCACGAGTGTCCGCCGAGGTGGCCCGGGCGAACGCCTCGACGTCGAACGGCGGGCTCACGGTCGGACGGTCGTTCTCCTCGTCGGCGGGCTTCGGCGGGCGGGAGCTGCGTTTCTTCTTGTGGTCCGTCATGGCCGGCTCTTGGTCAGTGCGTCTTGGCAACCACGCCCTTGAACATCCGGTGGGTGCGCGAGAGGCCTTCGATCTCGCTCTTCATCGCCGCCAGGTCGCGCCTGGCGATCGCTTGACGGGCCTTGTCGAGGATCGCGCGCGCCTTCTCGATGGCGTCGCGGCCGAAGTCGCTCGCGGCGACGATCTGCTCGACCTGGGGAAAGAGGCGCTCGATCTCGCCGACGAGCTTCTCCGCTTCCTGCCGTGCGGCCTCCACCTCTTCGGTCGAGCGCCGCTCGACCATGTAGTCCTTGGCGTTGTCGATCATGTCCTTGATCTCGTCGCGCGTCAGGCCGCTCGACGCCGTGACCTCGATCGACTGCTCCTTGCTCGTCTCGAGATCCTTGGCGTGCACGCTGACGATGCCGTCTGCGTTGATCTCGAAGGTCACCTCGATCTCGACGCTCCCCTTCGCCGCTCGCCGCAGCCCGGTGAGGATGAACTCGCCGAGCAGCTCGTTCTCCTCGGCCCGCTCGCTCTCCCCCTGCATGACGACGATCTTCACGGCCGTCTGGTTGTCGCGGCTCGTCGTGAAGATCTTCGTCCGGTGCGTCGGGACCGTCGTGTTCTGGGGGATGAGCTCCTCGAAGAACCCGCCCTGGGTCATGATGCCGAGCGCGTGGGGCGTGACGTCGAGGAGCACCATGTCGTGCTTGTCGCTGATGAGGGCGGACCCCTGGATCCCGGCGCCCAGGGCGACGCTCTCGTCCGGGTGCACGCCCTTGGAAGGCTCTCGCTCGAAGAACTCCCCGACGGCCTGCTGGATCTTCGGCATGCGCGTCATGCCGCCGACGAGCAGGACGTCCTCGATCTCGTCCTTCTCGAGGCGCGCGTCCTTCAGCGTCTGCCGGCAGATGTCGATCGTCCGCTCGAGCAGGTCGCCCGAGAGCTCCTCGAGCGTATTGCGCTCGATCGTACGCTGAAGGTGGAGGGCCTCGTTGCGGCCGCTCGAGATGATGAAAGGGAGGTTTATCTCCGTTTCCCGCACGCTCGAGAGCTCGCACTTGGCCTTCTCCGCGGCGTCCTTCAGGCGCTGCAGCGCCATCCGATCTTGCCGGAGGTCGATCCCGTGCTCTTCCTTGAAGCCCTGGACGAGCCAGTCGATGATGCGGGCGTCGACGTCCTCGCCACCGAGGAAGGTGTCGCCCGCCGTCGCGATGACCTTGAAGATGCCGCTCGAGCCGATCTCGAGGATCGAGATGTCGAACGTGCCCCCACCGAAATCATAGACGGCGATCGTCTTTTCGACGTTCTTGCCAAAGCCGTACGACAGGGCCGCCGCCGTCGGCTCGTTGATGATCCGGATGACGTCGAGGCCGGCGATCTCCCCCGCGTCCTTCGTGGCCTGGCGCTGGTTGTCGTTGAAGTACGCCGGTACCGTGATCACGGCCTTGCTGACGGGCTCTCCGAGGTAATCCTCCGCGATGAGCTTCATCTCCTGCAGCACCATCGCGCTGACCTCGGAGACGCTGTACTCCTTGTCCCGCAGGACGATGCGGACGTCGTTGTGCGGCCCCTGCACGATGCGGTAGCTGGACGTCGCCACGGCGTTCTTGACCTGGGGCGAGTTCCACTTGCGGCCGATGAGACGCTTTGCCGCGTACACCGTGTTCTCGGCATTCGTGATCGCCTGTCTCTTGGCGATGTGCCCTACGAGTCGCTTGCCGGCCTCGGTGATCGCCACCATCGAGGGCGTTGTCTTGTAACCGCCTCGATTCGGAACGACCGTCGGGACACCGTTCTCGACGATGGCCACGCACGAGTTGGTCGTGCCGAGGTCGATGCCGATAACCTTCTCCATCCGTGCGCGTCTCCCTTCAGGGGCAGGCAAGCCAGCGCTCACGCAGCGCCAAGTTCGCGATCATTTACCCACGAGCCCTTCCCCGTCAGCCGTTCTTCAGCATCAGCCGGATGGTATCATCTTGCGGCGCAAGCTGTGCGGCCCTCTCCAGCTCGCGACGGGCGTTCAGCCCGAGGCCCGCGGCCTCGTAGACGCGGGCAAGCGTGACCCGGAAGGCTGCGTTGTTCGCGTCGAGCTCGCACGCGCGCTTCGCCAGGCGCGAGGCCTCGTGCAGGTCCCGGCCCGACTTGGCGAGGGCATTGGCCGCGCGCTCGTGGCACCGTGCGTCTCCCGGCCGGCCCTTGCACACGCGGCTCCAGGAACGTGCGGCCTGGTCCCACTGCTCGTTCTTCTCTTCGTAGCCAGCCTGGCGCGCGTAGGTCTCGCTGAGCAGCACGTCGGCCTTGGTTTGCACCTCCTTCGCCCGGCGCTCGAGCTCCGGGTCGGGCGGGGACAGCTTCAGGGCGATGCGGAAGGCATTGGCGGCGGCGATCGGGTCGTTCGCGGCGAGCGCGGCCTCTCCATTCGTCACGTATCTGCGCGCCTCGACGCTCTTCGCCAGCGTGACCCGCTCCTCGTAGCGGCGCCGGAGGGCCGCCATCGCGTCGCCAGTCGTCTGGCCTGGCGGCGGAGCCGAGGCGCTGCCGGCTGGCGGCGTGTGCGACACGGTCGCCGCGCGGCCCCCCAGGAGCCGGCGCGCCAGCGCGTCGCGTCGTGCCGCGACGGCAATGTCCGGCGTCGGCGCGACCGGCGGGGGAGGCGAAGGCTCCTGCTCGCGCACCTTCCGCTCGACGTTCGCCTCGACGCGCCTCACCTCCTCGAGCGCGTCCGCCATCAGCTCTTCGAGCCCCCGCGCCCGGCGCCGCTCGTCGAGGTATGCGTCGTACTCGGCGCGCTTCTCGGCGTCGGCCAGCGTGTCGTGAGCCAGGGTCACGCGGGTGAAGATGCCCTCGAGCCGCACCTTGAAGGAGCCGAGCCTCTTCCGGAAATACCGGTCGGGGTGAAACCTCCCCGCCAGATCGTAGTAAGCGCGCTTGATCGCCTTCTTGTCCGCCGTGCGCTCGACGCCGATGAGGGCGTAGTGGTCGAGCCTGTCGAGCCTGCCGTGCATCGTGATGACCTGTCGCCGAAGCTCGGCGTCCAGATCGACGTCCTCGGCCAGCGCGGCCTCGTCCGCTGTCGCGAGTGGAGCGTCCGTCGTGGCCGCTGCCTGTGGCGCGGATGCAGAGGCCTGGGATGCGGATGCCTGGACGGACGGTGTGCCGCCGGGGGGCGTGGGAGGCGCTGCAGGCCGGGGGGCTTCCCCGAACGCGATGAGGCCGAGCGTTTCGAGTTTGGTCAGCGACGCACGGACGGTCTCTTCGGGCAAACCCGTCGTGACGGCGAGCTGGTCCTCGCCGACGCTCCCGTCGATCCGCGACAGGACGAAGCCGTCCGTGGATGACAGCGAGAGTCCCGCGACGTGGATACGGTCAGGCACGGGCCTCGGAGTGCGCATCTGCGCGTTCGCCAAGAAAGAGCCTCCTTGCTCCGCCCCATCATAGCTCCGTTGGCGCCGCCCATCGCGGGTGCATCCACACCCAGGCGTGCGGGAGGGCGAGGATGCGTCGGGAGAGCTCGTCGTTGATTCGCGTCGTCAGCGTGGAGGTCCCTGCCGGGTCGGGTCGCAGATCATCCGCCACTATCCGCGTCGCGGAGACCACGAGCCCGCCGTCGCCGCCGGGGGCGACCGTGGCCACGACGACAGGGGCACGCGCCCTGAGCGCGATCCGCGCCGGACCGAGCGCCGTCGGCGCCGAGTGGCCGAGGAACGCCGCGCCGATGGATGCGACGCGCGCACGCAGGTCCATGGGGACGCCGAGGACCTCGCCATTTCGCAGCGTGCGGACGATCCGCACGGTCGCCCCCGGAGCGCCACGCCAGATGACGCGAACGCCGGCCGAGCTGCGGAGCCGATCGTAAACCTCGGTGAAGCGCGGGTCGTAGCTCTCCCTCGAGAGCGCGACGAGGGGCACGCCCGCCGCCGCGAAGGACGCCGCCACCCTCTCCCACGGGCCGAGGTGGGCGGAGGGTAGGATGACGCCCCTGCCTTCGGCGCGCGCCTGGTCGATGGTGGCGCGAGCTTCCGGAGTGAGGTCCAGGGCCGGCGGCCCATGGCGGCCGAGCGTCGCGACGGTCTCGCCGGCGATCTCCCCGAGCGTGGCGAAGCAGCGCCGGACGAGCGCGCGCCGTGCCCGCAGATCGAGCGCCGGAAGTGCGAGCGCCACGTTCGCGAGGGCGGTGCGGCGCGCGGGCGCCACGAGTGCGTGCGCCACCAATCCGAGGGCGCGGCCGAGGACCCGCAGCGTCGGCAGCGGCAGGCGCTGCCCTGCGGCGAGCAGCGTGTCCGCGAGCGCCCACAGCACGTCGTTCTTCGCGCGCTGCAGGGGCGTCCACGCGCCGCCCGCCCTGATGTCTCGTCCAGCGCTCTCCAGAGGCAAGGGCGGTCTCCCGTTCACGCCAGCTGGAAGATCCGGACGGGTGCCTCGCGGCCGCGCACCTGCATCGGCTCTCTGGCAACCGGCGTCACGCGGGTGCTGTGGGAAGCCTCCCATACCTCCTCCGTTACGAGCATCCGCGACCCGAGCTGCTTGTTGAGCGCCTCGACGCGCGACGCGAGGTTCACGACGTCGCCGATGACCGTGTACTCCTTGCGTCGCATCGAGCCGATGTTCCCGACGATGGCCGGACCCGCGTGCAGGCCGAGGCCGATCCGAGTCGGCGGGATGCGCCCAGTCTCGACGAGTCGCTCGATGCAGTCGAGCACGTCGAGCCCGGCGTCGACGGCCGACGCGCACGGGTTCCCTTCGGCGATCGGCGCGCCGAAGACGGCCATGAACCCGTCTCCGAGGAACTTGTTCACGATGCCGCGTCGCTCGGCGACCGCGTCGACGGCGCTGTCGAAGATGACGTTCAGGTAGGCGACCACCTCCTCGGCGCTCCGCTTCTCGGCGAACGCCGTGAACCCGCGGATGTCCAGGAACATCACACACACGTCCCTGAGCTCGCCCCTCGCGTCCGCCTCGCTCCCGACGAGGTGCTCGACGACCTCCGGCGAGACGTGCTGCCCGAAGACGCCGAGGATTCGAGCTCGTTCCTCGACGGACTCGATGACCCTGCCGAAGCTCTTGCGCAGGCGGCGGGCGACGAAGCCGGCCGAGATCCCCGTGACCAGCAGGATGCACGCCTTGCCGAGGTGATGCGGGAGCGAAGAGAGGGTCGGCTCGGCGACGGTCGTGTCGCCCGCGCCCCAGAAGAGCGCCACCGCCGCGTACTCCAGGGCCGCGACGAAGCCGGTGAACGCGCAGAGCGCAAAGTCGAGGCGGAGCGTCGAGAGCACGATGAAGACGAAGTACACGAACGCGCTCGGCATGAGCAGCGCCTGTACCGGGCCGATGACGCCCGCGTAGTACAGGATGACCAGCGTGGGCAGGCTCGTCTCGACGAACGCGTAGAGGTAGCGTCGTGCGGCCGAGGCCGGCACCCCTTGCTTCAACATCTTCTCCGTCGCGTAGAGGACGTGGAACTCGAAGCCCGCCACCGCGCAGAGGAACAGGCCGACGGGCAGGCGGTCGAACTTGCCGTGGAGGATCTCGTTCGTCTCGTCCGGATATGCGCTGCTCACGGCGAGAAAGACGAGCATGGCGACCGTCGGGATGATCGCGAGCAGCGTCGCGCGGAAGCGCTCGGCACTCAGGATCTCGATCGCGAGGCGCCGCTCGAAGATCTCGCGTGGGTCTTCCGGCGCCCCCTTCGTAGCCGTCCCGACCAGAGGAGCCACCGGGGCCAAGGACGTCGTCAGCGGCGCCGCGTTCGCTTCCTCGCCCACGAGATGAACTTATCCCAATCGGCAAGTGGGCGAGAGATGAAGGATGAAAACCGCCCGCGGGCTGCTAAGTAACGCGTCCACAGCTCATGCGCCGCTCCGCAGCCAGCCTCGTGTGCCTCGTGTCGTTCATCTCCGCGGCGGCGCTTTTCGCCCCTCATGTGGCGTTCGGGCAAGATCTCCAGATCCCGTTCACGAAGACGACGCTATCGAACGGGTTGGTCGTCATCCTGAGCGCGGACCACGCGGTTCCACAGGTCGCCGTCAACGTGTCGTACGACGTGGGGTCGAGGATGGAGCGCGTGGGGCGCACCGGCTTCGCGCACCTGTTCGAGCACCTGATGTTCATGGGCACGCGGCTCGCGCCCACCGGGGCCTACGACGCGTGGATGGAAGCGGCCGGCGGCCGGAACAACGCGTGGACGGCCGAGGACCGGACCGATTACTTCGACATCGCCCCGTCGACCGCCCTGCCGCTCCTGCTCTGGCTCGAGGCGGACCGGATGCGCAACCTCGGACCGCTCGTCGACCAGGAGAAGCTGAACCTGCAGCGCGATGTCGTCAGGAACGAGCGGCGCCAGAGCATCGAGAACCGTCCTTACGGCGTCGAGGAGCTCGAGCTGCCCCGGCTCGTGTGGCCGGAGGGGCATCCTTATCACCACCCCGTCATCGGGTCTCACGAGGATCTCGAGGCCGCGAGCGTCGGCGACGTGAAGGACTTCTTCGCGACCTGGTACGACCCGGCCAACGCGTCGCTCGTCGTGGCCGGCGATTTCGACCCCGACACGACGCGCGCGGCGCTCGACCGATGGTTCGGGTCCATCCCTTCCCGCGGCAAGCCGGCGGATCCCGGCGCGCCGGGCTTCAGCGACGAGACGACGACGCTCCGTGGAGTCGTCCGCGCGACCGTTCAGGACAGCGTCGAGCTGGCGAAGCTGACGCTTGCGTGGCAGTCGCCGCGTCACTTCGCGCCCTGCGACGCCGAGCTCGACCTCATCTCGAGCGTCCTCGCGCACGGCAAGGAGAGCCGCCTGTACAAGGCCCTGGTCTACGACCAGAAGATCGCCCAGGACGTCTTCGCCGAGCAGGAGTCGCACGTGCTCGGATCGAATTTCGTGGCTGGCGCGCTCGTCCGCCCGGGCATCGACCTCGCTCGGGTCGAGAAGGCGCTCTTCGACGAGCTCGCGAAGCTCCGCGACCAAGCAGCGTCGAGCGAGGAGCTCGACCGCGCCAGGAACGGTTACGAGACCGAGTTCGTCGACAGGCTGCAAGTCGTCGCCGAGCGCGCGTCGCTCCTCAACATGTACGAGGCCGAGCGGGGGGACCCCGGCTACGCAGCGCACGATCTCGACCGCTATCGCCACGCCACCGCGGCGCAGGTCCTCGCCTGCGCGAAGAAGGTCCTCTTGCCCGACGCGGTCGTGGTCCTGACGACGATGCCGAAAAAGAAGGGCGGTAGCGGGAAATGAGGCCCGCGGCCCTTCCCTGGCTCGTCGTGGTCGCCGCGGGCTGCGCCGCACAGCCTCCGCCGATGCCGGCTCCAGTGGCGCCCGCGCCCAGCCCCAGCGTACCTGCCGCCGTCTCGAGCGCGCCCGACCCCCTCGGCCCGCGACCGGAGCCCCCGGCGCCGGCTCCATTCATTCCGCCGTCGCCGTCCGTCAGCACGGCGGCGAACGGCATCTCCGTGTGGCTGCTCGAGCGCCACGAGGTTCCGATCGTTTCGTGCGACATCACGGTCCCGGTGGGAGCCTCGAGCGATCCGAAAGGGAAGGCGGGCCTTGCCCACGCGACGGCGAGGATGCTCGAAGAGGGAGCAGGCAAGAGGGGAGCGATCGACCTCGCCAAGGCGATCGACGACCTCGGCGCCCACCTCACGACGGACGCCAACGCGGACGCGAGCTTCGTGTCGGTGACGGTCCTCAAGCGCAACCTGGGGCCAGCGTTCGCGCTCCTCGCGGATGTCGTCGCGCGGCCGCGATTCGAGGCCGCCGAGTACAAGCGACTGACCGACATCTGGCACAACGAGCTCCTCGAGCGGCAAAAGGACCCCGACGCGACCGCTCGCGTGGTCTACCGCGTGGCCCTCTTCGGCACGGATCACCCGTACGGCCACCCCTGGGACGGCACGCTTCAGAGCGCCAAGGCGATCACGCTCGAGGACGTGCGCCGCTTCTACGCCGCCGCGTGGCGTCCGGACCGGGCGATCCTCGTCTGCGCGGGGGACGTGACGGCGGTGGAGCTTGCCCCCATCGTGGGCTCCGCGTTCGCATCGTGGAAGGCCCCGGCCACGCCCGCGCCGCCTCCGGTCGACCCCCCGGCGCCCAAGGGTCCGTGGCCGAAGCTCGTCTTGGTGGATCGTCCGGACGCGCCGCAAGCGGTGATCGCCGTCCTCAGGCCCGGCGTGTCGGCGTCGGATCTGCGCGAGCCGGCGCTCTCGCGCGTCAACGGCGCGATCGGAGGAAGCTTCACGTCGAGGCTCAACCAGGACCTGCGCGAGCAGCACGGGTACACGTACGGGGCGCGATCGCGCTTCTCGGTGTCGCGCGGTCCGGGCCAGGTCGTCTCGTGGGCGAACGTCGTCACCGACAAGACGGGCGACGCGCTCGACGCGATGCTCGGTGACCTGCGTAAATTCGCCGACGGCGGGATGACCGACGTCGAGGTGGATCGTACGCGGTCGCAGGCACGCGCCGAGCTGGTGAGTGTCTACGAATCCGTGGAGGGCATCGCAGGACACCTCGCCGCCGACGCCTCGCTGGGTCTCCCGCCCGACTGGGAGGCCAGGGCCGGCGCGCGACGCGACGCGGCGCCGAAGACCGAGCTCGATGCGCTGGCGAAGGAGTTCTACTCACCCGACGGCGCCATCGTCGTGGTGGTCGGGCCGCGCCCCGTCGTGCAGCCGATGCTCGACCGCCTCAAGATGCCCCCCCCGGAGATCCGGGACCCCGAAGGCAACGTCGTGAAGTGAGTACTTGACGCCGGCCCTGGCCGTCGGCCCATGATGCCGTTCTTCCGGTCATGCAGCCAGACGTGCAGCTCGCCCCTGGCGCCGACGACAACGGGCTCGCCATCATGCTGGCCGATCTGGTCCGCCAGAACCTGGAAGCCAAGCCCCACAAGAAAGACGACTTCGCGGCCCTCGGTGGGAGCGTGTCGATCGTCGCCGACGACGCCGACGTCGCGCTGACGCTCCTGTTCGAGAGAGGCGGCAAGCTGACCATCCACGACGGCATCGTGGGCATCCCCGACGTGACGATTCGCGGTCCGTCGGACGGCATCCTCGCGCTCTCCAACATGCCCCTCGCCACGCGCTTTGGCTTGCCAATCCCGCGCCCGGGCGATCGCGAGGCGCTCAAGACGGTGCGGACGATCTTCGGCCTCATGCGAGACGGCAAGCTTCACGTCTACGGCATGGCCTTCCACTTCGCCCTCGTCATGAAGCTGACGCGCGTGATGAGCATCAACGGCTGACGCCCCCCCGGTCGCCATCCGTTTGCCAGCCCCGTTCCCCTTGACGGGCGGGGGCCTGGCTCGTAGCTTTCCGCGCTCGTCATAGATTGAAGGTTGTCCCTGAATGGCCGTCCACATCCGTCTCTCCCGCGCAGGCGCAAAAAAGAAGCCCTTTTACCGCATCGTCGTCGCCGATCACCGGTCCGCCCGTGGAGGGCGGTTCCTCGAGAGCATCGGGACGTTCGATCCGCTGCGCGAGCCGGTGCGGTTCGTGGTCGACGACGAGCGCCTCACGTACTGGCGCAGCAAGGGCGCCCTGCCGTCCGCGACGCTGGACCGCCTGCTCAAGCGACGGGCAATCGCTACCGCGGCAGCGGAGCCCAAGTGACTCTGCCTGGTCCATCCGGCGCGGAGGAGTCCATGCCGCTCAAGGAGCTGATTCGCGCGATCGCCGTCGAGCTCGTCGACCACCCCGACCAGGTCGAGGTGACGGAGATCGCCGGCGAGCACAACAGCGTCGTCGAGCTCCGGGTCGCGAAGGACGATATCGGCAAGGTGATCGGCAAGGAGGGTCGCACGGCGCAGTCGATGCGCACGATCCTCACCGCCGTGTCGACGAAGCTCGGCCGGCGCGCTCACCTCGATATCGTGGATTGAGCGCATTGAGCGCGGGACTCGATTGAGCGCGGAAGGGCGCGGCGTGCCCGCGCGCGACATCTGGGTTCCGCTCGCCGAGATCGCGCGGCCGCACGGCGTACGCGGTGAGCTCCGGCTGCGCCTGTTCAACCGCGACAGCGACCTCCTGCTCCACCTCGACGAGGTCCTCGTCCGCTTCCCGAGCGGCGAGGAGCACGAGGTCAGCGTCGATGCCGCGCGGCGCGCCAACGACGCGATCCTCGTGAAGCTCTTCTCGATCGACGACCGCTCACGCGCCGACGAGCTGCGTGGGGCCACTGTGTGCGCGCGCCGGGCCGACTTTCCGCCGCTCGATCCGGGGGAGTTCTACGCGTGCGACGTCGAGGGCGCCCTCGTCGTCGTGGGCAACGACGAACGCGAGCGGCAGACGCTCGGCCGCGTCCGCGAGCTGCGGACGTACCCGACCACCAGCGCGCTGCTCGTGGAGGCCTCCGACGGGGGCCAGCCGTGGGAGGTCCCTCTGGTCGACGCGGTCGTCGCGAGCGTCGACGTCGAGGCGGGCGTCGTGACACTGGCTACGATGGACGGGGTCGAGAGGGCCTGAGGCAGGAGGTTCCCCCGTGCGCGTCGACGTCGTCACCCTGTTCCCCGAGATGTTCACGGGCTTCCTCGCGACGAGCTTCGTCTCGCGCGGCGTCGCGGGAGGCCAGCTAGACGTCCGGTTCCGGAGCCCGCGCGACTTCGGCCTCGGCAAGCATCGGAGCGTGGACGACACGCCGTACGGCGGAGGCAGCGGCATGGTGATGCGCGTCGACGTCCTGGTCGCCACGATGGAGTCGCTCGATGCCGACGCGCCGGGCGCTGTGCGCGCGCGCCGCGTCCTCATGACGCCGCAGGGCAAGCTGCTCGACCAGACCCGGATGCGCGACCTCGCCCGCCAGGCGGCGATCATGCTCGTGTGCGGCCGCTACGAGGGGTTCGACGAGCGCGTCCGGGCGCATGTCGACGAGGAGATCTCGCTCGGCGACTTCGTGATGACGGGAGGCGAAGTCGCCGCGATGGCGATCGTGGAGGGCTGCGCGCGCCTGCTGCCCGGGGTGCTGGGGAACCAGGCCTCGACGGTCGAGGAGTCGCACAGTCCGGAGGCGGGTGGTCTGCTCGAGTATCCGCAGTACACGCGGCCCGTCGAGTTCCGCGGCGCGCGCGTCCCCGGCGTCCTGCAGGGCGGCAACCACGCCGAGATTGCCCGCTGGCGCGGGGAGGAGGCGGCCGCGAGGACTCGCGAGCGCCGGCCCGACATCTGGCAGCGGTTGCGCCGCGGCGAGGAAGACGCGTGAGGCGCTGCGCCGTCGCGCTCGTTCACTACCCCGTGCTCGACGGCCAGGGCGCCGTGGTGACCTCGGCGGTGACGAACCTCGACGTGCACGACCTGGCGCGCACGGCGCGCACGTACGGGATGAGCGACTACTTCGTGGTGCATCCCATCGCGGCTCAGCGCGAGCTCGTCGAACGCATCCGCCAGCATTGGACCGACGGCTCGAGCGGCCGCCGGATCCCGGACCGCCGCGAGGCTCTGACGTTGCTCCGCGTCGTCGACTCGCTTGACGCGGCCCTCGGCTCGCTGGGGGGTAGGGGGGAAGCGGAGATCTGGGTGACCGCGGCGCGGGAACTCGGCACACCGCTCTCGTTCGCCGGTGCGCGCGCGAGGCTCAAGGGAGACGGGAAGGCCGTCCTCGTCGTCTTCGGTACGGGCTGGGGTCTCGCGCCTTCGGTCATCGACGCCGCCGATGCGATCCTCGAGCCGATACGCCCGACGCGCGGTGAGTACAACCACCTCAGCGTCCGGTCGGCCTGCGCCATCGCGATGGACCGTCTCTTCGGCGCGCGCCCTGCGTAGGGGGGCCTACGGCGTGAAACCTCACCCCCGGCCCCTCTCCGCCTGGCGGAGAGGGGGGAGGGGGTGAGGTCTCGCGAGCCGTGTTTCAGTGCGGCATCAACGTGACCGGGGCGATCCACACCACCAGGCCCCGGATGTCGTCGCCCACGAACATGCGGCCGTCCGGCGCGAATGCGACCGGGGCTGGTCGCCCGTGGTCCTGCATCCTGTCGTCCCAGCCGGTGGCGAAATCCTTCATGACGTTCATGTCCGACATCCCATTGGCCACGTCGGACGTCTGCTGGAGGAGGCCCGTGCTCGGATCGAGCGAAATGGCGACGACCCGCGCGCCGATCCACGAGCCCACGTCGCCGTGGAGCGTGACGAAGACGCGTCCGCCCCAGGGGGCGGGCCATTGGCCCGTCTCGAAGTCGATCCCGAAGGGCGTGTTGCCTATCTGGAACGCGACGTTCTCCAACGCGACGGCCGAGCAATCGGGGGCCTTGCCGGTGTCCTGGTACGTCGTCCCCTGATACGGCGTGCCCTGCGTCGCGCAGCAGGGGAAACCCCAGTCGTCCCCCTGCCGCACCGGCACGAGCTTCTCGCGCCCGCCGCTCGCTCCCGAGCCGTCGAGCCCGAGCTCCGCCACGAGGCACACGTCGTGGTCCTGCTCGCACCGCAGCGCGATCGGATTGCGGAATCCCTTGGTGACCTCGGTCGTCGAGCCGCCGGCGTTCACCTTGAAGACCGCCCCGAACACGGGCTGATAGCTGGGCGAGGCGCTCGACAGGCATTCCTGCGACTGCGTGCTGCCGTTCGTGACGTAGAGCGTACCGTCCTGCGCGATGTCCACGAGCTTCGGCCAGTGCTCGCTCGCCTGCGGGGCCGTGATCGTCGTGACGGCGGTGATGGCGCCGGACGCGTGCCGGTCGCCCGGCTGGAAGGGGACCCGGCGGAGGGTGGTCCCGTCCTGGAAGTAGAAATAGCCGCCGCTGAACGCCAGGCCTTGCGTCGAGCTGATCGCGAGCGGCGGGGTCGTCGAGCTCGAGAGATAGGGCGTCACGGAGTCCGCCACGCCGTCGCGATCGTCGTCGGGCAGGACGACGATCGCTCCCATGCCGCCGCTCGCGCCCCCCGTGCACGGCGCGCTCGGCGCCGCGGCGAAGAGGTCGCCGCCGGGGGCGAAGCGGAGCTGCCGGACCTCGGTCACCTGCGCGTAGAAGTGGGCGCAGAAGCCGGTGGGCACGTTCAGCCACGTGAGGCTCATCGGATCGGGTGCCGAGCTGTCGGCGGCGTCGCTCTCGCCGGGGATGATCATCAGCCCGGTCGACGTCGCGACGACCGATCCGGGCAGCGAGCAGAACGTGCCCAGCGGCGGCATGGCCGCGTCATCGAAGGGGATCACCGGGCGATCCTCGGGGGCGCTGTCGCCGAAGGGAACGACGACGTCGGGCACCGTCACGTCGGGGTGGTCCAGCGACGTCTCGGGCATGTCCGCCGGAGTGCTTCCTGAGCTGCAGGACGGGACGAGCGCCGCCACGAGACCGCCGCAGACCCCCGCACGCAAAAGAAATCCCGAAGATCGAAGCATCCGCCGCCGGTCGCCTAGATTGACATGAAATCTGCACGCACGCGAAGGGCTCTTCGTATGCGTGGTCGGAAGACTCCCTATCCTCTGGCGAGAAGCGACTGCATCTCAGGCGTGTATCCGCGTGCTCCGTGCTCGACGAGAGGCGGCATCACGCAAAGACCGCCGGCGCGACCCGCGCGGGCCTCGACGAGGACGACACGGGCCGGCGCGCCCGGGGTCCCGTGGACGAACCGGATCCGCTTCGCGTGGAGGCCTTCGTCCGCAAGCCCGGACAAGAGGACTCCCAGCTCCTGCGCTGGATAGACGAAGCACGCGCGCGCGCGACGGCCGGTCAGCTGGCGGGCGGCTTCGATGAACGTCGACAGGTTCCCGCTCCGGGCCCGGACTTCGTTCGCCGGGACGCGTCCTCGCCCGGGCGCGATGTACGGCGGGTTGCAGACGACGAGGGCCGCCTCGCCGCGCCGCATGCGCGCCACGTCGTTGACGTCGCCGCGGACGACCTCGCCCCGGTCGGTCCACCCGTTGGCGTCGAGGTTCCGGCGCGCCATTGCCGCGGAGAGCTCGTCGATCTCGACCAGGACGACACGCCGCGCGGCGCCGAAGCGCAGCAGGGCAAGCCCGACGGCGCCCACGCCGGCGCCGAGGTCGAAGGCGACGGCGGCGGGCCGCGACGACGTCCGCGCGGCCGACCTGGACAGCGCGGGTGTGGGCGGGGGCGTGGCCGCGAATCCCGCGAGGAGCAGCGCGTCGACGTTCGTGCGGTATCCTTCGCCCCGACGGGGCTGGAAGAGCACCACGCTCCCGCCGAAGAGAGCGTCCTGGGTGGCCTCGACAGGCCCTCCATCGCCCAGTGCGCCACCGCTCAGTGTTGCCATGATCGCTCGAGAACCATAATCGAATGGACGGAGCCGATGGCGAATGAGCGCGTCTCATTTTCCGATCACGACCTTCGTGACGACGGGGAAACACGGACCCTGGCCATACGCGTGAAATCGGAGGCGCGCAGGCTGGGCTTCGACGTCGTCGGGATCGCGCGAGCCGACGTGAGCCTCGATCGAGACGCCGAGCACTACGAGTCCTTCATCGCCGCCCAGAGGCACGGCGAGATGCACTGGCTCGCGCGAAACGCGGACGTGCGGGCACGCCTGGACGGGGACGGCGTGCTTCGAGGCGCGAAGAGTGTCGTGTGTGTTGCGCGCAGATATCATCGCGCGACAGAAGACGACGCGAGCCAGCCGGAGACTGCGCGGGCGATCGCCCACTATGCCCGCGGTCGCGACTACCACGGCTTCCTCCGACGGAAGGTCAGGCTGCTGGCGAAATTCTTGCGTCGACTCGGGACGCCGGAGAGCCCGGTCCTCGCGAGGCCGCTATGCGATGACGCGCCGGTGCTCGAGCGGGCCTGGGCGGCCCGGGCGGGGCTGGGCTTCGTGGGAAAAAACGGAATGCTCATCGTCCCCGGCGTCGGCTCGATGGTGCTGCTGGGCGAGGTCGTGACGACGCTTCGCCTCGAGGCCGACAGCGCGATCGCGGGGCGCTGCGGGTCCTGCACACGATGTCTCGACGCCTGCCCGACCGGCGCGTTCGTGGCGCCGTTCGTCCTCGACGCGAGGCGCTGTATCTCGTACCTGACGATCGAGCATCCCGGAGTGATCCCCCTCGCGCTGCGCGACGCCACCGGAACGCATCTGTTCGGATGCGACGACTGCCAGACGGTGTGCCCCTTCAACGCCGGGCCCGGAGCGCACGGGCCGGATGGGGATCGGGCCGGGGGCCCGTTCGCTCCCCTCGAGCGCTGGTCGCGCGTGCGCCTCGAGGATCTCCTGTCGATGGACGAGACTGCCTGGCGCGCGGTCTCCGAGGGAAGTCCTCTCAAGCGAGCAGGGCGAGCGGGGCTGGCACGCAACGCGGCGATCGTCCTTGCCAACCGGGGCGATCCCGCGGCGTTGCCGGCGCTGCGCGCCGTCGCGAAAAAGGTCGGGCAAGACGAGACCGTCAGGGAGGCAGCGGCGTGGGCGTGCCAGCAGCTGGGGACGGGAAAAGCACAGCCCTAGCGGACGGGTGCGCGGTCAGGCATGCGAGGGGGTTGCGCGAGGCGAAGCTCGGTACGAAGGTAGGGGTCGTGTGGACCACAGAGGACGACAGTGACCACTTCCACGACTCCGACTCGTCGTGGCCCGACGAGTACGCCCTGCCCCGGCGCCGGAGGATGGGAGCGTTCTTCGTGTCGCTTGCCATGCTCCTCGGGCTCGGTCTGCTCGGGTGGGCTGGGGAGGTGCGGTACCACCTGATTTCGCGCATCTCGCAGCTGCCCGGCAAGGTCGCGCAGCTGCCTGGCAAGGTCGTGCCAGCGGCCCCGGGGGCGACGAAGCCCGATCCTCGAGCCGCGGCGTTCGTTGCCGACGGTGAGCGCGCGCTCTCGGAAGGCGACCTCGACACGGCGCAGGGAGACTTCGACAAGGCCAGCGTGCTCACCGACCGGGACCCACGCGTGCTCGTCGACGAGGCGCGCGTGGCCGCCGCGAAGGCGGACGTCCCGTGGCTGAGGGTGCGCCTGCTTCCCGCGGACGCTACGGGTGGCGATGTGCAGGTGCGGATGGCGAAGGCGGAGCTCGCCGATAACGCGGCGACCGCCCGGCGCGCAGCCACCAACGCGGTCGCCGAGGCCTCGGGCGACACGCAGGCCGTGCTCGCGATGATCGACGCGCTTCGCATCGCGGGCGACCTTGACGCTGCGCGCGCACGCGTCGCAGCGGTGCTCGACGCGCCGCAAGCGCAGACGGCGTACGTGCTCGCCGCGCTGGACCTCGCGCAGCAGGGTCCACCCTCGTCGGCGACGATGGCGAGGCTACGCGCGGCGACGCTCGGGGAAGGCGGGTCGGGACGGGCCCGCGCGGCGCTCGTATACGCGCTGGCCACGTCCGGGGACACGGCCGCCGCGAAGACGGAGCTCGCGAAGCTCGAGGCCCTTGCGCGCCCCTACCCGCTGTTGCGGGAGCTGAACACGTTCGTGAGCAGCAGTGCCAAGGGCAGCGTCGGAGTCGACCGCGCCAGCGTTGCCCCGTCGGCCAGCCCGGTCACGTCTTCGGGGGCGACGGAAGCTTCGGCGTCGCCCCAACCTCGAGAGACAGTCGGTGCGACTGCCGCGGCGGGGGGAGAGGCGGTCCGTGCCGGCGCGTCGGGCGGGCTCGAGGCGGCTGCAGATGCCGTCGCCCACCGCGACCTCGACCGCGCCGAACGGATCTATCAGGGGATCCTCGCGGGAAATCCGGGCGACTCGCAGGCCGTGGCCGGGCTGGGCGACGTCGCGAAGCTTCGAGGTGACTCATCGGGCGCCATCTCCGCCTACCGGCGCGCGATCACGATCAATCCGTCGTACTTGCCCGCCGCGCTTGGCCTGGCCGACACGGAGTGGTCCCGCGGCAATCGCGCCGGCGCGGCGCGGGTATACAAGGACATCGTGAGCCGATTTCCGGAAGGGACGTATCCGTCGTATGCGGTCAGCCGGGCGGCCGGGGGCTCCTAGCCGGGGCCATCGAGGTCCCTCGCGTCACTGGGTGGGAGGGGGAGGGGGCGGAGGCATGCCCATGTCGTTCGTCACGCACGCCGACAGATCGAAGAAGAGGAACTCGAGCGCCTTCTGCTGATCGGATAGCTGCGTGTTCTTGCATCCCGCCGGGATGCTCGCGACGGTGCTGAGCAGGCTGCCGCCGGTGTGCAGGTCCGTGAAGACGGCCTTGCCACAGTATTGTGGGCCGGACTCGGGCGCCGCGTCCGGCGGCGGCGGGGCTCCGCCGATGGGAGTCTCGAACGACAGGTACTTGACGTCGGGCGCGCCCTGCGAGTCGTAGATCCAGCGCGTCGTCGGCGGATTGACGGAGACGACGCTGTCCGCCACCTGGTTGAGGACGATGTCGGGCGGCGGTCCGGCGCTGTTGAGCGCCTTCACTGTGCCGAGCCAGTTGCCGAAGATCGCTCCTTTCGGGAACGACGTGTCGACGTCGTAGGGGTGCCCGCCGCCGATGGCTGTGTCGTTACCGGCCGTGTTGCCCCACTTCGCGACGCCCTGGAAGTCGGCGGCCGGGCTGTCTTCGAACCATGTGTAGTGGTAGTGGCTCGCGAAGACCTTGCCGCCCTCGTTGAGCCAGTCGTGGAGCGCTTGCTGCGCGGAGGCGGGCTTCGTCTGCCGGTTCTCCGCGCACTCGCATGACAGCATGACGATGTCGTAGGACTCGAAGCTCGTCTTGCTCGCCCAGAGTGGGCACGACGCGTTCGTGCAGTTGCCGGCCGTACCGTTCGAGAGCGTCGCGGCCTGTCCGCCTCCTCCACCTAACCCGCCGAATCCTCCGCCTGCGCCTTGGCTCACGCCCTGATAGACGTCGATCCTCCCGCCCCCATGCGGCGCCGTGAACTCGCTCGGGTCGACACCCATGCCCGTCATGAAGCAGCCGAGGTCGTCGCAGCCCCCGGTGAGGACGGCCATCTGCGGCAGGTCTCCTTCGCTCTGCTTCTTGGGGAGACGGAGCGTTCCGTCAGCGACCGTGTTCGTCCCGCAGCTCGCCGAGATGTTCACGTTCACCGTGCGGCGCCACTTGCCGATCTGCACCGTGACCGGAACGTCCGACCCCGTGGGCACGCCGCTCAGCGTGAACGATCCGGTGTAGTCGGTCGTCGTGGCGACGACGTAGTCGCCGATGGACACATCGCACGTGTTGCAGCTGTGGGTGCCAGGCGTGATCACCGGGAGCGATGCCACCACCTTCGGGATGAAGACGACGACGTCGTAGAGCGGATTCAGGCCCGCCGGGTCGAATACCTTGCCCTTGAGCGTCGTCGGGGAGGAGCACGTGGTGTCGACGGCGCACTGCCAGCCGACCGAGCTTCCGCACTGCGGCGTGCTGCCTCCGCCGTTTCCGGAGAGCGTGCCATCGAAGGTCCCGCCCCCTCCCAGGCTCAGCGAGCCTCCGTCGACGCCGTTGAAGCTGGAGCCGTGGCTCGAGCCGCACGCACCGGAGCCGAGGAACACGACCGCCGCGGTGACGGCGCACGCGGCGAACAGCGGGTGATTCGGTTGCGGCATCGGACTGACCTCCCTCGGCGCGCGGGCGCAGCCGCAGCCTTGGCGATAAGAACTGTGTGCTCCATGTGTACCTCTAGCCACGAAAATCAGGCCCCATTGGCTGTCCGCTGGCCGTGTGTAAGATTCCAGTCGAGATGGATGACGAGCGTTAACCTGGTGGCAGCTGCCGCGAGCGCTGTGGTGCTCGCAGGTTGCGTCGCCCAGATCCGAGAGACGAGGCTCGATGGCGCTGAGCGCCCGGCGCCCGATGCCGTCGCGAGCACGATCACCGAGCGCCGAGCGGGCGCCGATGGAGCAACCGAGTGCCGGGACCTTGCCGTGACGGCGCCGATGATGCGCGAGGTCGTGATCCGGCGCACATTCGCGGACGATGCTCAGGAGCGCGACGCTGCGATGGCGATGTTGCTCGGAGGCGCGATCGGCCTCGTCGCCTATGGCCAGGACAAGGTGGTGTGCCCTGAGACCGGTGGCGGATGCTCGGTTCCGACGAAGGCCGCGTATGCATTGCTTGGCCTCGCGGCGATCCCGATCGCCTTCCTCGCATACAACGCCATTGCCGTGCGCGACACGCGGGTGGTCGAGCTCGCTGCCCCCGAGGCAAGGCCCGGCCCGTGGCGTACTTGCGCGGAGTAGCCTCTGATCAGTCCCCGCGGACGGCGGAGCGAAGGACCGAGCGGGGGTGCTCAAAGACCCGAGCGATCTGCTGCACGCTGTCCAGAACTCCCGGCAGCCAGTCGTCTCCGTCCGCTGCGGCATCCAGGACGCGGATCCCGTCCTGGCGATGCGGAGAAGACGATTCCGTCCGCCCGACCAGACGCTCCGCCGTCCGGGTCCATGCCATCGCCGTCCGGTTCGCATAGAGCATCTGTCCGGCCGGGCGCCAGGCACGCGCCGCCGCGACCTCGGCGCGAAGGCGCGCCAGTTGATCCGTCGCTGCCAGGTAGGCAAGAAACGGAGAGGGCAATGCGCGCGCGACGTCGAACCCGAGCTGCCCGAAGAACCGCGGGTTGAAATCGATGAGCATCGGGTTCCTCCCGACGCCCACGAACTCGGCTTCGAAGACTCCGACGAAGCGCGCGGCCTTGCAAAGTTTCTCGACCTGACGAGAGAGTGTCTCGTCCGCGGGTGCGTCGGCAAAATGGATCCCGACGCCCACCCGCCGGGGCCACTGCGCGAGCTTGAGGGCGCCGCGGGCGACGAAGAGGCCGTGCTCGTAGTCGCTGAAGCCCGACAGGCTGTAGACCTCCCCGTCGGCCTCCTTGGGGCAGAACTGCTGGATCATGGGCTGCGCCAGGAACGGCCGCGCGGCGAGCAACTGGGGGTCGTGGCGGTTTTGATGGACGAAGTCCATGTACGCATTTCGCAAATCGTCCGGCGACAGAACGATGCGCCCCTTACGCAGCGTCGTGAGGAGGACCTGCGTGCGCGGCTTGACGATCAGGGGAAAGGAGGCCTCTTTCGCGATCGACTCGAGGTCCGTCTCCGCCGTGGGGAACCAGGTGCGTGGGGTTCGGAGGCCTGCGTGGGAGCAGAGGTCGTAGAGGGTCCCCTTGTCGAGCATTCCCGCGACATCGGAGAACGCAGGGGTCAGGAGCCGAAAGTAGCGCCTGAGCTCCGCCTGTCGTTCGGCGAATGCCCACGCCAGGTCGTCCGAGGTCGCGTAGAGAACGTTGCCCGGCTCGCGCCGACCCAGCGCGAGCAGCCAGTCCATGAAAGGATCGATGGGGCGGACTGGCGGACAGTGCTCCCGACGCGTGACGTACCGCGACCAGAGCGCCGGGGCGAGGCGCTCGGAATCGGCCACGATGAGGGGCACGCCACGAGCTCCGAGGCATCGCGTCGCCGAGAGCGTCCCGTAGTAGCCCGCCATCGTGAGCACGAACGACGGTCCCGGCGCCGAGCTCATCGGCGCCCAGGCAGAGGTTGCGCGCGACGACGTTCGCCGAAGAGATCGCTGGCTCGAGAGCGGCCCGGCTTCGGGGGAAGACATTGACAGCACCGTTTCGAAGCAAGGACGGTGCCGCCCGCGCCGATGTTACATCGAACGGCAATCATGGGACGATCCGTAACATTACATCATTGACTATGATTCGATCGCGATCGTAATATGTGGAGATGGCGCCCACGGCGAAGAGCTTGATCCTCGAGCTTCTCGTGGCGACGGGAGGGGCGCCTTTGTCCGCTCGCGCCGCCATCGTGGCCTGTGCGCTCTTCGGCATCAGCGAGAACAGCACACGCGTGGCCCTCGTCCGTCTATCGGCCGCGGGACGGATCGAAGCGGTGGAGCGCGGTTCGTACCAGCTCACCAGTGGCTCCGAAGACCTGGCGCGCGAGGTGGGGAGCTGGCGCTCTGCCGAGAGCAAGCTCCGTCGCTGGCGCGGAGGGTATCTTGCCGTGCACGCGGGGTCGCTCGGTCGCGCAGATCGCGCGGAGCTGCGCAGACGAGATCGTGCTCTCCGGATGCTCGGCTTCGGTGAGCTCGAGCGAGGCTTCCACCTGCGCCCGGACAACCTCGCCGGCGGGCTCGAGGGCGTGCGCTCCCGCCTTCACGCGCTCGGTCTCGAGCGAGAGGCGATCATTTTCGTCGCGAGCGCTCTCACACCCGACGTCGAATATCGCGTCCAGGCCCTCTGGGACGGCAAGGGGCTGTCCGCCGCGTACAGGCGCTCGCGCGCGGAGCTCGAGCGGTGGCTGAGAAGAGCGGGTCGTCTGGAGCCGGACGTCGGAGCGCGCGAGGCGTTTCTGATCGGCGGCCGTGCCATCCGCCAGATCGTCTACGACCCCTTGCTGCCGGCGCCGCTGGTGGACGAGGGCGATCGGCGCGCCTTCTTCGACGCCGTCCGGCAGGTGGACCAGGAGGGACGTCAGATATGGAAGCGCTTCTTCGAGTCGCACGAGGCTGGTCTCGGCGCAGAGGCCCCGCTCATGAGCCACGTCCACTGATGCGAGGAGAAATTCAATGAAGGCCCGTGACATCTTCGAGTCCGACGAGATCCGCGCGCTGACGAAGACGTCGGACGCGGCAGGGTTCTGGGCGATCGGGTCGACCTGGGCCGCCATCGCGTGCACCCTCGCGCTCGTCGCACGTTTCCCGAACCCCGCTGTATACGCCCTGGCAGTCGTCATGCTCGGCGGCCGTCAGCTCGCGCTCGCGATCCTCATGCACGAGGCGGCGCACCGCACGCTGTTCCGGACGCGGGTTCTCAACGACGTCTTCGCCGACTGGACGTGTGCCCGTCCCATGATGAACGACGTCACGCTCTACAGGCGACATCATCTCCAGCATCACGCCCACACGAACGACGCTCTCGATCCCGATCTGAGTCTCATCGATCCCTTCCCCACGACACGCGCTTCGATCGCACGCAAATTCGCGCGCGACCTCTTTGGGGCGACGGGGGTGAAGCGCGCCTTCGGACAGCTGCTCATGGCCTTCGAGGCGCTCGAGTACACGGTGGCGAACGACGCGAAACGCCGTCCGCGTGCGGGGAGGCGCGTCCGCGACTATCTGGGGGCGGGCCTGAGGAACACGTCGGGCTTCGTCGTGACGAACCTCGCGATGGCCGGCGCGCTCGCCGCATCCGGGCACCTCTGGGTCTACTCGGCCTGGGTCGTCGCGAACCTGACGACATTCAACCTCTTTGTCAGGATCCGCTCGCTCGCGGAGCACGCGTGCACCGAGCGTGTGTCCGATCCCGTCCGCAACACGCGCACGACGCGCGCGGGCATCCTTGCGCGGATGACCGTCGCGCCGATCCGCGTCAACTACCACCTCGAGCACCACCTCATCACGACGGCGCCGTACTACCGCCTGCCGGCGCTGCACCGGTTGCTGCGGGAGCGCGGGGTCATCCCGGCCCCGCCCGGGTACGGTGCAGTCATCGCCCGCGTGTCCAGCGCCTAGAAGAAGGTGGCGTAGCCGCCGGTGAGCTCGACGCCGAACGTCGGCGACCACGTTGCCGGGAACGATGGCTGGATGGCTCTCGGGTTGGCGGCCCCGACGTAGAAGCGCAGCTCGGGCGAGGCGGTATAAAGCGGGTAGGCGCCGTGACCGCGCGACAGTGCGATGGCCGCGAGCTCGAGGTCGAGTCCCCAGAAGATGGGTGCCTGGTTCGTGAGGATCTCGTGGGTCCGGACGCCGTTGAGAAAGAGGACGGCGCCCGCCTCGTGGCCCTTCGCGATGTCCAGGGGAAGCATGTACGAGGTGAGAAGCTCCCACGCGATCGGCCACCGCAGCTCCTGGTCGAGCAGCGTGACGTGGGGGTTGCCGCCGGCGGCGCCGTGGCTGTCGTACTGGAGGGCTTCCGAGATCCCGACATTGAGCTCCCCGACGGCACGGTTCAAGCGGCCGGGCAAATACGTTCCCCAGCGGTACGATAGACCTGCCGAGACGCCGATCGACGGAGCGAAGAAGTCCACGCGGGCTCGCGGGGGCACCATCACGCCGGCGCTCGCGGAAGCGAGGAGCTGGGCGGCCCAGCCGAAGTCTTGTTTCGACTCGCCCTGGAGGGCCGATGCCGGAGCCTGGGACGAGGGCCACTCGACCAGCATCGGGCGGAGCAGGCTCACGCCGGCGGTGCCGATGGCGAGAGCGCGGTCCGGGCCGCAGGGCGCGCCGTCCGCTGGGTCCCTCAATGTCACGTCGACCTCTTCGACGCGCCTGCACGGGGCCAGCGCGTCCGCGAGGACGGCGGGGTCGAAGATGCCCGGGATCGGGCCCGACTCCACGCTCACGGCTCGCATCGGCGCGCCGGCGCGCATGCGCCCGACGGCCAGCGCGGCGGCCCGCACGAGGCCCAGGGTGCGCGACGGGCTGGCCCGCAGCCTGCGGCGATCGTTCGCGCTCACGGTCCACCACGGAGCCGGCTCCACGAGCTGCCCCAGGGCCAGCTGCTCACGCTCTCCGAGCGCCTGCACCGCCGTGACCACGCGGTCGGGGTCGACGGCCAGCGCGAACTCCAGCTCGGCCTGCGTCGCCGCGCGCGTGGCGTGGAGTCGATCCGACGCGTCCGGCGACGTGCCGAGGTAGCCGTCTCCCGTGGTGACCCAGCAGGGCGGCAGCCCCGAGAGCTCCAGCGACTGCGCGCCGAGGCCCGGGCACGGCTCGACGCTCATCGCGCGCCCGACGGCGAGCCCCTTCGCGTTGAAGAAGTCGTGCCGGCGGCGTGCGTGGGCGTTTCCCCTCTTCCAGGTGTCCTCCGTCATGACGAGGTGCCCGGCGGCGAATGCGTCCTCGAGGAAGTGCATCGCGAAGCCGTGCTCGAGGATGCCCTCCGCCACGTCGCCGCGCGCGCCGAGCTCGAGCGAGCGCAGGTGATGGGCGAGGAACTGGGCGAGCGAGTTGTCGAGCCTCCCCGTCGTCACGAGGTCGCGCACGGCCTCCTCCAGGGATCGCCCGCCGTCCGCGAAGTGGGCTCGCGTGGCCTGCGCGCGAACCTCGTAGCCGGGGTCGATGAAATAGAAGGCCACGTCGAGCGCGTGCACGAACGACATTCGCTCGAGCGAGGCGTTCGGCAGTCGGGCGAGCGCCTCTTCGAACCTGCCCCACTCGTAGGCCGCCGCCGACGCGATCTCGATCCCTTTCTGGGTCATGATCACCCTTCGAAGCTCGGCGGCGCTGTTCGAGTGGTCGCCCGCCAGCGCCGGCAGGGCGGCGTACGGAACGCAGTCGACCCCGACATCCGAATGGATCATGCGGGTCTCGAGCGGTCTTTTCTGCGCAAAGTCCTCGATTGGGAGGTCCATTCGCGGGCATAGCGGCAGACCCGCGCTGCGTGCGCGTGAGACTGCCTCCTGCAGGACGTCTCGGATGTCCGATGGAAGCTGCATGACGCCGTCGTGCGTGATGACGACGTGCTCGGGGAAGTACCAGGCGAGCGCGTCGCGTGCATGAGCCAGGCTGAAAGCGGCGACGGCGGCGGCCGCGAGGTGGGCGCGCCTCGGACTGCATGGCGTCATCGTCGAACGACGGAAGGTAGCGCAGCCTCGAGGCGCCCGAACAGCCGGTGGTGGGCGGCTCACTCCGCGTGCAGGGCGGTCGCCTCGTGGTCCGTGACGTCGTTCGTCGCCGTCGGATGCGCTCCCTTCGCTCCGCGGTGCGAGAGCCGCTCCACGGCGACGAAGAGCGCCGGGATGAAGAACACACCGAGGAGCGTCGCCGCCAGCATCCCCGAGATGACCGCCGTGCCGAGCATGCGCCGAGCCGCCGCCCCCGCGCCGCTCGCGATCCAGAGCGGAACACAGCCAGCGATGAATGCGAACGACGTCATCAGGATGGGACGCAGCCGGAGCCGCGCCCCCTCGAGCGCGGCGTCGACGATCGGCCGCCCTGCCTCGAGCCGGTCTTTCGCGAACTCGACGATCAAGATCGCGTTCTTCGCCGTGAGCCCGACGAGCATGACGAGCCCGATCTGCGCGTAGACGTTGTTGTCGAAGCGGCGGGAGAGCAGGCCCAGGTAAGCGCCGAGGACGGCGACCGGCGTGCTCAAGAGGACGCTGAACGGCAGCGACCAGCTCTCGTAGAGCGCGGCGAGGATGAGAAACACGAAGACGAGCGACAGCCCGAGGACTCGCGCGGTTCCACCGGCCGAGATCTTCTCCTGATACGAAAGAGCATTGAAGGCATAGCCCATGTCCGCGGGAAGCGTCTTCGCGGCGACGGCCTCGAGCGCGTCGAGCGCCTGCCCAGAGCTGTATCCCGGGGCCGGGACGCCCTGGATCTCCACGGAGCGGTACAGGTTGAAGCGCACGGTGTATTCGGGCCCCGCCGTCGTTCTCACGCGTACGAACGACGAGAGCGGCACCATGTCGCCCCTGGCGTTTCGCACGTAGAACTGGCCGACGTCCTCCGCCTTCGTGCGGTACGCGGGCTCGGCCTGCAGAAACACCCTCCACTGTCGACCGAAGCGCGTGAAGTCGTTGAGATAGGCCCCGCCGAGGAACGTCTGAAGGGCGGTGTAGACGTCGCCGATCGCGACGCCCTCCTTCATGGCCTTGTCCTTGTCGACGTCCGCAAAGAGCTGCGGCACCGAGGGCGAGAAGATCGGACGCAGGCCGGCGAGCTCGGGGCGTGCGCGCGCCTCGGCCATGAAGCGGCCGACGTTCTGCGCGAGGTACTCGTACGACGAGCCGCCGCGATCCTGGAGCATCATGCTGAATCCGCCGGTCGAGCTGATGCCCGGGATCGAGGGCGGTCCGACCGCGAAGACGCGCGCCTCGGGGATGGCGGCGAACTTCGCGTTCAGGCTGCTCACGATGGCGCTGGACGCCAGGTCGGGCGATTTGCGCTCGTCCCAGGGCTGAAGGCCGATGAAGCCGGTGCCGAGGTAACTGGCCGCGGTCCTCGTGAAGAAGCTGAAGCCCGCGATCCCGTTGTACGTGCGGATCCCGGGCTGCTTGGCGACGATGTCCGACACCTTGTCGTAAACGGCCTTGGTCCGCTGCAGAGACGCGCCGTCCGGGAGCTGAACGCCGATGATCGCGTAGCCCTGGTCCTCGTCGGGCACGAAGCCCGCAGGGATCCTGCGTCCGAAGAACACGGAGGCCGCGAGGACCGCGGCGAGGAGGGTGAGCGGGATCACCAGCTTGCGGACGAGACGCTGGTTGATCGACACGTAGCCGTCCGTCGCCCTTCCGAACCACCGGTTGAAGCCGCCGCCAAGCGCCCCGAAGACGCCGCGCGGCGCTTGCCGCGGCCGCAGCAGCATGGCGCTGAGGGCGGGGCTCAGGGTGAGCGCGTTGAACGCCGAGATGAGGACGGAGACCGCGATCGTGAGCGCGAACTGCTGATAGAGCCGCCCCGTCACGCCGCCCATGAAGGCGACGGGGACGAAGACCGCGGCCAGGATGAGGGCGATCGCGACGACCGGGCCCTGAACCTCGGACATCGCGCGGTACGTCGCCTCCCGCGGCGCCATGCCTTCCTCGATGTGGCGCTCGACGGCCTCGACGACGACGATGGCGTCGTCGACGACGAGGCCGATCGCGAGGACGAGGCCGAAGAGGGAAAGCGTGTTGACCGAGAACCCCAGGGCAGGGAAGACGGCGAACGTCCCGATGAGCGACACCGGGACTGTCAGCAGCGGGATGAGCGTGGCTCGCCAGCTCTGGAGAAAGAGGAACACGACGAGCGCCACGAGCACGACGGCGGCGACGAGCGTCTCGACGATCTCTCGGATGCCGGCCTTCACCGGCGCGGTCGTGTCGAGCGAGATCTGGTACGCGATGC
>Ga0209415_10003757_pt1 | contig 28189 bp, 22 predicted proteins | sample PeaSoiSIISIP2007_FD_187696 | JGI IMG/M metagenome (GOLD analysis project Ga0209415, IMG submission 187696) | Peat soil microbial communities from Weissenstadt, Germany - SII-SIP-2007 (SPAdes) (version 2) | ecosystem: Environmental > Terrestrial > Soil > Wetlands > Peat | place: Germany... | reverse complement strand
TCCATAAGAACAACGTCCACCTCATGATTTCCGTCTGGCCCTATTTCCGCCCCGGCTCTCCCGTCTACGGCGACATGGATAAGCGCGGCTTCTTCATCGACAAAACCATCGCGCCAAGTTTCCATCCGGTGGCACAGGCTCTCTACGATCCCTTCAATCCCGAAGCCCGCAAATACTATTGGAACCTCATGAATAACGCGCTTTTCAAAATTGGCGCCGATGCCTGGTGGCTCGACACCACCGAAGCTGAAACCGAAGGCCGCGAAACCAACATTCTCGTCACTAACAAAGTGAACGGCAGCGAAAATGGCGCCCGTTACGCCAACGAATTCCCTCTCATGACCACCACCGCCGTCTATCAAGGCCAGCGCGAAACCTCCGACAAAAAGCGCGTCTTCATTCTCTCGCGCTCCACATTCGCCGGAGCCCAGCGCAACGCCGCCGCCACGTGGTCCGGCGACGTCGATCCCAATTGGGAAACCTTCCGCCGCCAGATTCCCGCCGGCCTCAACTACTCCGTCTCCGGCCTTCCCTATTGGACCACCGACATCGGCGGCTTTGTCTCCGCAAATCCCGATGACCCCGCCTACCGCGAGCTCTACATCCGCTGGTTCCAGTTCGGCACCTTCTGCCCCATCTTCCGCGCCCACGGCACGCGCACGACAAGTCAAAACGAAATCTGGTCTTACGGCCCCGACGCTCAGAAAATTCTCACTTCCTACGACAATCTCCGCTACCGCCTCATCCCCTACATCTATTCCCTCGCCTGGAAAACCACGAGCGAGGGTTACACCATCATGCGCCCTCTCGTCATGGACTTCCGCGAAGACACTCGCGCGCAAAATATCGGCGACCAATTCCTCTTCGGCCCCTCCATTCTCGTAAACCCCGTCACCGAACCCGGCGCCAGAGTCCGCCATCTCTATCTACCCGCCGCCATTTGGTACGACTTCTGGACCGGCGAACAATTCCTGGGCGGCCAAACCATCAACGCACAAGCATCCATCGACCGCCTGCCTCTTTACGTCCGCGCGGGCTCCATTCTTCCTCTCGGCCCCGACATCGAATTCGCCGCTGAAAAATCAGCCGACCCTATCGAACTCCGCGTCTATCCCGGTTCCAACGGCGCCTTCACTCTCTACGAAGATGAAAACGATACGTACAATTACGAGAAGGGCGTCCACGCCACGATTCCCTTCTCTTGGGACGATGCTTCCCACACCCTCACCATTGGTGATCGCACAGGATCCTTCCCCGGTATGCTCGAAAAACGCACTTTCCGCATCGTCTTCGTAAAGGAAAATCACGGTACCGGCGGCGCTCTCACCGCAGCCACTGACAAAACTGTTCAGTACTCCGGAAAGAAGCTCACAGTAACGCCTTGATATGGCGGTCCTTGATTGCCTCCCGTAAAGATGGGAGCATTGCTCTATGAAGACGACCCTCGAGATTCCGGACGCCATCATTTCGACGTCGTGCGTGGATTGAAGCGCGTCGGCTGGTAATCCCTTTCCGTGGATTCTGCGCCACGTCACCCCCACCGTTCGGAGTCCTCTCATCAATTAACTCTCTTGACAAATACGTTTCGTCCGCCTATCGTTTGGGCCTCCCGCTAGAACGTCCTTCACTGAGGTGACACATCATGAAAAAACGAATCACACTCCCAGGCAGTAATCGTCAACCGCTTGCCGGCGCCAAAGTTGTCGGCGCCGTGGATGCTTCCATGCGCATCGAGATCACGCTTCAACTCAGACGCAAGCCCGGCGCTAATCTCGAAGCCACGGTTGATAAACTCTCTTCACAAGCGCTTGCCGATCGGAAATATCTGACGCGCACGGAACTCGCCACTCAGGCCGGCGCGGCACCCGAAGACGTCGCTAAAATCGATAGCTTCGCCCACGAGCACCGGCTGACCGTGGTTGAAGCCAATATCGCGCAGCGAACCGTCAAGCTCGCAGGAACCGTCGCCGATCTAAGCGCCGCGTTTGGCGCGAAACTTAAGCGGTACAAATCCGGAGCCGTCTCCTATCGCGGCCGCACGGGCAGCCTTACGATCCCCGAAGATTTGAGCGGCATTATCGAGCGCGTTCTGGGCCTCGACGACCGTCCCGTGGTCGAGACGCATTTCCGTCTCCTGGACAAGGCGTCAGCCTCGGTGCTCCGTCGCTCCGTGAAGCGTGGACAAAAAACCGGCGCATCTGCCCGCGCCACCGCAACCGGTCAGCCTCGAAGCTTCTCGCCTCTGGAACTGGCGGACATCTACAACTTTCCTACTGGGCTCGACGGCACCGGCCAGACCGTCGCCCTCATCGAACTAAACGACATCGACCAGCAAGGAAATCCAACAGGCGCCGGCTACGCCACTTCCGATCTCGACACATTTTTCAAGGGCCTCGGCTTCAAATCCACGCCGAGCGTCAGCGCAGTCGGCGTCGATGGCGGCGCCAATCTTCCCGGCAAGGATGCCAATGCCGACGGCGAAGTCACTCTCGACATCGAAGTAGCCGCGGCCATCGCTCCCGGCGCAAAGTTCGCCGTCTACTTCGGCACCAACACCGACGACGGTTTCATACAAGTAGTTTCCGCCGCCGTCCACGACGACGTGCGCAAACCCTCGATCATCTCCATCAGTTGGGGGCAAGCCGAGGAAACCGCCACCAGCCAGATGCTGCAAGGACTTCAGCAAATCTTGCAGGAAGCGGCCGCCCTCGGCGTCACTGTCTGTGTTGCGGCAGGCGATGACGGCTCTCCAGACATGCAGAAAAACGTCTGGGACAAAAAGCCTCACGTGGATTTTCCCGCTTCGAGCCCGTTCTCGCTCGCTTGCGGAGGGACCACGCTCGATTCTTCGTCGACCACCAATTCCCCCGTGGAAACGGTCTGGAACCGTGGCGTCAACGGTGGCGCCACAGGCGGCGGCGTCAGCAATTTTTTCCCAAAGCCTTCTTACCAATCGACTGTGAACGTCCCTCCGCCAGCCAACGCTAACGGCGGACGCGGCGTTCCCGATGTGTCCGCAGACGCTGATCCCTTCACTGGTTACAACGTGGTGATTGGCGGCCAGGAGCAGCCGATTGGTGGCACCAGCGCCGTTGCCCCGCTCTACGCCGGGCTAATGGCGCGCATCAACCAGAGCCTGACCAGCGGGGGCGGCAACCCTGTCGGCTTCGTCAACCCCATCCTGTATTCGCAAGCCGGGCCCGCCGGCGATTTCCACGACATTACATCCGGCAACAACGACATCTATAAAGCCCTGAAAGGGAAATTCTCCGCCGGCCCTGGATGGGATCCTTGCACCGGGCTGGGCTCCGTCAACGGCGCGAAGTTGCTCGCCTCCCTCTCCGGTCAACAAAGCAAGAAGGCGAAGGCTTAGCCGTCACCTTTTCTCGCTCTGCAAGGGAGCCGGTGGTCTCGACTCGAGAATTCTGAAGGGGACGGGCGTCTTCGCTACTTGTAGACGCTCATGCGCAGCGGATCGGCTGGCCGATCCACAACCAACTCCCCATGCTCGCGCCGAAACGTTTCGGCAATATGGCAGTTCCAGCAGACGGGCCAATGCGTCTTCATGGTTTCTTGCAGCTTTTCGGCGGGGATTTCGCTCCACTGCACCGTCTTCCGCTGCTCGTTCACAAGCGCTGGCGGATGATCGTGCCAGTGCAGTTCACCAAAGGGTTTGTGGCAGTACACGCACTGCTGGCCTTGATACCACTGATTGACGATTGTCGAAACCAGGCACGCCTTCGGCGCCTCTTCGATCTGCTGCAAGCACTCCTGCCCGCACACTTCTCTCTCCGGCCAGCGCGAGCATGCGCTCAGCTTTAGATGCTCCTGCCCAAGCGCGGCTTCCACCGCTGCGTTGCCGGCTGCCACGCGCACCGCGGCCGCGTGATGCGTCTCCGGACACGAGACAATTCTCTTCCCACGAAACTTCAAGTAAGTACGCAGCGCCCGGCTCAATCCAAACGCCAGAACGCCAGCTGCCAATATCGCCAGGGCATAAAGGACATAGGTCATCGCTCGCTCCCTTCCGCCGCTGGGCCAAAAGCCCAGTGTGCCAACCCGCGTCAACAATCTCTCAGAGGCTCAGGAGCAACCGGATTCTAACGGCACGATTGCTCCCCCAGCTCGGCACTGGAGTCATATCCCGAGCCGCTACTAGACTTTTACAATCACATGCTCTGCCCCCATTCGGCGGTGCCCTCGCGCACCCTACGGAGTGACCTGCGTCACAAATCTGCCAGGAAGTATCAAAATGTTCTGCTTGACCTGCACAAAGAGCGGGTCTACGCTCGGCCCAATCGGTCGGGGGCCTTCATGCGTTTCTTCTGCGAAGGGGCCCGGAATTTGGTGCCTGTGCGTGCTCGAGTACGAGCTAGCGAAAGCTCGTGCCTGCGCCTCCTACGACCCGCGTCTTACCTGGTTAGATTTTTCCTGCCGATACTCTTTTTCTTGGTGTGTGCTCGTCCTGCTTGCCCCCAGGACAACGGAAGCGAAGCCAATGAGTTCCATGGCAGAGGCTCCGAGATTACGGTCACCGTCCACGATAGTTCGGGAGAGCCCATCTCCTCAGCAGCGATGGTGAAACTGTACCGAGACGGAACGATTCTAAGTCGGCAGGGAGAAACGTCTCGCGGAAGTGCGATGCTGGTCGTGAACAGTCTCGGTGAGTTCACCGTCACTGTCGAAGCGCCGGGATACCAAAGCGCCCAAAAAGAAGTCTCTGTTCAAATAACCGGCCGGCTGCAAGTCGATGTTTATCTTCGGCGCCTTTCGTCCGCCAAAAGTCCGGAAGGTGTTCCCGGGAGACCACTGCTCGCGCCGAAAGCAAAAGAAGCAATGGAAAAATGCTTGCGAGCGCTAGGAGCAGACAAGCTGGGCGACGCAGAAAAGTATGTCAGCCAAGCAATCCGCCTGGCGCCCAGCCATCCCGACGTGTTGTACGTGCAGGGCGTGGTGTGGTTGAAAGAGCGCAAGTGGACGCAAGCGCAAGACGCTCTTGAAAAAGCCACGCAGATCGATCCCGGTCATGCTCGCGCTTTTGCGGCTTTGGGAATGGCGCTCTGCGATCAAGGAAAATGCGATGCAGCGATCGAGCCGCTGCAAAAGTCGCTCCAACTGGATCCAGCCGGCACTTGGGAAACACGCTGGACTCTCGCGAAAGCCTACTACCAGCACGCCCAATATGAAGACGCGCTGAAAATGTCGCAGGAAGCTCTGGCCGCGTCGAACGGGAAGGCGCCCGAGATCGCGCTCCTGATAGCGCAATCTCTTGCGGCGCTCGGACACTACGAAGAGGCCGCGCGAATCCTCCGCGACTTTCTGCGCGATCACCCCGACCGCCGCGAAGCCGCCACCGCGCAACGTTGGCTAGAGCGCCTCTCCGCCAGCGCCAAAATCCAGCCCCAACCGAATTGATTTCACGCGTTTGTGCCGCCGTCGATGGTCAGGTCCGCGCCGGCGATGACCGAACCGCTTCCCGAACTAGTGATTTGCGGAAGAATGGGCAGACGCTGCCAAAGGCGGGAGGGCGTTTGTGTCGCGGATGCCGGAGCCTTCCACGATGGTATAGATCGCGTCGGCCGCAACGTTTTCGAGCGTTTCGAGTTTGCCGCTGGGCCACCGGATTTCTACCGAGTCGATTTTTGTGGATATGCCGAGGCCGAAGTGAAGACGAAGGTCATTTTGGGAGAGGTAGCTGTTGCCGCCTCGGACTTCGGCGATTTGGCGGACGCCTGCGGACTGAATGGTGACGCGGGCGCCGATGGCAGCGCGATTGCTCTTCGTGCCGATGAGTTTGAAGAGCACCCGGTGATTGGGAGAGCTGTTTTGATTCAGGAGCAGAGTGGGAGGTTCGCCGACGTTGACGAGGACGACGTCGATGTTGCCGGTGTTGAAGACGTCGCCGAAGGCCGCGCCGCGGCGAGATTTTAGCGGGAGGTCGGCGAGGCCGGCTTCTTTCCCGACTTCATCGAATGTGCCGTCGCGGTTGTTGCGCTCGAGAAAAAGCGGTTGGCGGTAATGCGGGTTGTTTTCGAGCGTATCGATCTGCGGATAGACGTGTCCGCAGGCGATCAGGAGATCGAGCCAGCCGGTGTTGGCCATATCGAAAAAGCTGGTGCCCCAACAGACGTCCTGATAACTCGGCCGTCCAACACCCGAAGGCCAGCTCATATCCTCGAAACCGTTGGTGCCGGTGTTGCGCCAGAGCGCTTTGGGCTGCTCCTGAAATGTCGTGATGAATAAACTGAAGCGGCCGGTGTGGTCGTAATCGGCGAAGTCCACGCCCATGTTTCCGAGCTGCGAGCCGTCGCCGCCAAGAGAAATTCCAGCGAGCATGCCGACTTCGGAAAAAGTGCCGTTGTGATTGTTGTGATAGAGGTAGTTGGGGACGGAATCGTTGGCGACGACGAGATCGGGCCAGCCGTCGTTGTCGTAATCGGACCACATCGCGCCGAGACCGTAGTAACCGATTTGATTGTGCACTCCGGCTTTCACGGAAACCTCTTCAAACGTGCCGTCGCCGCGATTGTGGTAGAGAAGATCGCTCTCGCCTTCGAGGCCCCAGGGGCCGCATTGCACTTGCAGTCCTTTATATAAGCAAAATTTGTTGCTCCCTGGCTCCGGCATGTGGGCAAGGTCCATGTGGACGTAGCGCGAGACGAATAGGTCGACGTAGCCGTCGCGATCGTAATCGCCCCAGGCGGCTCCGGTGCTGAAGCCGCCGCCGCGGACGCCGGCTTTTTCGGTGACGTCTTCAAATTTGCAATTCCCGAGATTGCGGTAGAGGACGTTGCCGCCGTAGCCGGTGACGAAGAGGTCGAGTTTGCCGTCGTTGTCATAATCGGCGACGGCGACGCCCATGCCCCAGCCGAGGCGCGTGAGGCCAGCTTGCTTGGTGATGTCCTTGAAACTGCCGTCGGGCTCCTGATGGTAGAGCGTGACCATGGGGTCTCCGCCTTTTTGGTAACGGTCGACGGTTGAGCCGTTGACGGTGACGATGTCGAGGCGGCCATCGTCATCGCAATCGAAGAGGCCGGCGCCGCCGCTCATGGATTCGATGATGTAGCGCTTTTCGCCAGTCGAGATGTGGGAGACCGTGAGGCCAACGGACTGGGCGATGTCTTTGAATTTGGGGATTGGGGAAAAGCCGGGGCGGTTCCCTTTGGGGGCAGGGAGTTTTGCAGCGGGTGGAAGAGGAACGGCGGTGCTCTGCGCACTCAGCGTTGGCGGGATCGCGGAACTTAGAACCAGGAAGACGGAAAAGATCAGTAGAACGGGGAGCCGAGGGAAGTAGGCGAGCATCGGAGGCATTCTAACGCAAAGGAATTGTGCGCCCAAGCGGTGTGGTGGAAGAACGAAATTTGGTTAACGATAATTGGCCTCCCCCCCCGTTTTTGTGTAAGTGTTCATTCTAAAGGGAGATAAAGTTATTTGTTTTGATACACTTCTATAAGTGTTGATTCTAAAGAGCTTGCGCGAACCGAAAGCAGCAAAGAAGGGCGTACTCGGTTCTGAGATTCTAGGCCGTCGAAGTTGTTGAAATGAAGGCTACAGAACGGTGGGTGGGAGTAGCGAGAATTCGGGGGGAGGAAACGAGAGATGGCACGTCCAATGAGGGGGCTACTCCGGGTTGGGCTGGAAGAGCAGAACGGGACGGGTACCTGCTATACTCGCGGCAAGAAGTTGGGCTGGTGAGCAGAGCAGGACGCGTGCCAGCTGGTGCAACTGGACGAAGCAAAGACGGCGACAGATTGTCGAGGGCCTCTCAATGACACCGACGCAGAAGAAGAAGGCCGGGCCACGCAGAGAGAACAAGAAAGTCACCTTGAAGACGGTGGCGAAGCATCTTGGGCTCGCGGCAGGCACGGTTTCCGCGACGCTGAATAACTCACCCGCTTCGCGCTCCATTCCCGAACGTACTAAAGAGAGAATTCTTGCTGCAGCGAAGGAATTGAATTACCGGCCGGACTTTTTTGCGCGCACGTTGCGGATGCGGCGAACGTTTACGATTGGAGTGATTGCGGAGGAGATTGGCGACGCATACGGTTCGCAAGTGATCAGCGGGATTGAGAAGTATTTGGCGGGGCAGAACTATTTTTTCCTCACGGTGGTGCACCGGCACGATCCGAAGCTGCTGCAAACGTATTCGCAAATGCTGGTGGAGCGAGGTGTCGAGGGATTCATTACGGTTGATACGTCCATTTCAGCGGAGCCTCCGCTGCCCACGGTGGCTGTCGCGGGACACCGGGAGATCGCCGGCGTAACGAACATTGTGCTGGACCACAAACGGGCGGCGCGGCTCGCTCTGGAACATCTGAAAGGGCTGGGACACGAGAGAATTGCCTTTTTGCAGGGTCAGGTTTTCAGTTCGGACTCGGAAGATCGTTGGAATGCCATTTGCGAAGTTGCGGGAGAGTTAGGGATTCGGATCCGGCCGGAGCTGACGATGCGGATCGAGAGCAAGGATTCGACACCGGAAGTGGGGTTCCCCGTGACAAAGGCATTGCTTGCGAGGAAGGAACCATTCACGGCGCTTTTTGCGTACAACGATATTTCGGCGATTGGGGCGATATGGGCGTTGCGCGAAGCTGGATTCCGTGTGCCGCAGGATGTTTCCGTGGTGGGTTTTGATGATATTCCCGGAGCGGCATTTGCGAATCCGGGATTGACGACAGTACGCCAGCCTTTGTTGCGAATGGGAGAGATTGCGGCACAGACCCTCGTCAATCAGATCGAGGGGCACGAGGAGTATGTTCCGCAAATCGCAATTGAGCCGGAATTTGTGGTGAGGGATTCGACAGCGAGGGTGGCGTCGGCGAAGGTTTTGCGATTTTCGAATTGAGGGGAAGTGAATAGTGGGTAGTGAGTAGCTGGCGTCGGCGAAAACGAATTCAGGAGACGTGCAGGGCGGCCACGTCATCACGCCCGCGACGAGGCTTTACAACAATTTCTACATCGTGATCCAGGGCAACGAGAAAACGAAGCAGACGCTCTACGGAGAATTGGCGAAACTCACCGCGAAGCATTTTGGAAACATCGGGCTGTTTGATGCCGAGCAGGACGGCGGTCTCGGCCTGTTTCAGGCGGCGGCTTTTCAGAATGTTGTCGATCTTGAAGACGAGTTGAGCCTTGATCAAATGCTCCTCCGCGTTAGGAATACCGAGGTCTCTGAACACATTCCTACTTCCGATTTCGTATCTCTTTTTTTTCATGGGTTCCTCTCCCTCGCGATAAGTTCGGCCTGGCGGAGCCTCTGGTGAATTAGCTCGATGTCGCGACGCGGCGTCTCGCGACCGGTTTTCGATTTCTTCTGAAAGGCGTGTAGCACATAGACGGAATCTCGGTATTTCACGGTATACACGGCGCGGAATGTGTCGCCGCGGAAGTCTTTCACGACTTCGAGAATCCCAGCGCCACCAAAACCGCTCAATACCTTTGCGCTGGTGTGCTTGCCATCGCGCTGCGCAACGTACAGGGCAAAACCGATGCGGTCTTGGACAGGGTCAGGGAACGCGCGCAAATCATCTCGGCTTGACCCCACCCAGACCACTGGCTTTAACAGCGGTTCCTCGGCCATCGACTATCTCCAATATAGTGATATCACCATGCGCTTGTCAACGATGGAACGGTCGGTCCTTCGCCGAAGAGTGCTACGCGCCACTATCTCTTTCCGCTCTTCGGGGACTGGAAGTTTGTGTCAGTACGATAGCTTGACTTTCTCATCCAGTAAAGGACTTGAAGTGACTTTCGCCCGGCTCTATGCCGCGGCGCTAGTACTCACGGTTTGGAGAGAAATTCGCTGAGAAGCATGTGGAAATGGTGGACTCCGTTTTCGCGTTTGACGGAATAGCGGCCGCGGTCGTAGGTCGAAGAATTTAGCCCTCGCTGGACACTTCTGCACAGTTCGATATCTTCTTGTTGGACTTCGTCGCTGAAGGCGACGGCTCGCTGGATACGCTCGCGGACTTTTTCGGAATGAGTGTCGTGGAAAAACCATTCAAAGATGGTGAGGGTTTTGTCGTGAGAGAGCGGGACGATTAGATTTGTAGAGAGATTATCGGGATAGATGTTGAGCATGAGATTGGGGAAGATCCAGAAATAGAGGGCTTCTTGAAGGCCAGTGCCTGGCGGATAGAAACGTTCGACTCCGTCTTCCGGTTTCATCGCGCGAATCGGCGCGAATTGCTGGGAGTAGTAGCGATAGGTGTCGGTGCGGTATTGCGAGTAATCGATTTCGCGCATTAAGCCAGGGTGCGCGATGGGGATGTGGTAGCCCTCGAGATAGTTGTCGACGTAGACCTTCCAATTGCAATCGATGATGTAGTCGCGGCGCTCGACGGATTGCAGGTCCCGGAATTGGAAGCCGCGAGCTTGCTCCGGGACCTTGCCGAGATAGGCGGAGAGCGGCTCGGCGTTGGGATCAAAGTTGACAAAGATGAGTTGTTCCCATGTTTCGAGGCGCAGGGGGAACATGCCCATGGTGCTGCGGTCGAAGAATTCCACGCCTTCGACGTCGGGAGTGCCGATCAGGCGGCCGTCAAGCGTGTACGTCCACCCGTGATAGCCGCAACGAAGCACATTTTTGCAACCGCTGCCGCTGGCGATCGGGCCGGCGCGGTGGCGGCAGACGTTGCTGAAAGCGCGGAGCGTGCCTTGTTTGTCGCGGACGATGACAGCTGGTTCGCCGATAACATCGACCGTGAAAAAGGTTTCTGGATCGGCGATGGTGCGCTTCGAATTGTTCGCTTCTCCGCAAGGAGTATTGAGAGTGCCGACGAGTTGCCAAGTTCGGCGGAAGATGCGGTCTTTTTCGGCGTCGAGGACGGTGGGATCGGTGTAGAAGTTTGAAGCCAGGGTGTGTGCGGATTCAATTTGGTTATGGACGTCGGGGTGAAGATCCATGGGAAGAAGTTAACAGTTGAAAGTTTAAAGTTCAAAGCGAAAGGAGAACATGAGAGAAGGCCGCGCTCAAAAGACGGAGCGGCGCTCCGCATCAACTCAACTTGCATTGATCCGAGGAAACGTAGGCACCGTCAGAAGTTCGGCTGCGGGCAAGCTGGGATTTGTTTTCATCGGGGGCGCATACTGGTTCGCACTCGTGGTCGCGACGATAGATTCAGGCATTTTGACGAGATCCAGGAAGAAACGATTTGCGTCTAACTTGGGACGCCCGTAGTAATACCATTCCCACAAAACACGTTCCGCATCCTTGATTTGAAACTCCGAATTATTCCACTCCAAACCCGCCGGAGACCAAATTGTCAACAACTCGTCCCTGTCAAAGCGAAGCCGCAAAAGGCCGCTATCGTGTTCAGCCGACACCATCCTATGGATGTTGTCGTAGGGTCTTCCAAACCACAAACCCCAAAACCGCAAACTGCCGGGTTTGATATCCGGCAGAGCCTCTCGTACGTTGTTGTAGATTTTCTCAGCCTCGTTCATCGCGCCACCGAGATGCGATTGGCATCAGAACTTGCGGGTTTCCTGGCGGGACCAGCGTTCGACAACGATTTTGGATTCGGTGTAGAACTCGACGGCGTCGCGGCCCTGGCCGTGGAGGATGCCGAAGAAACTTTCTTTCCAGCCGCTGAAGGGGAAATAGGCCATGGGGGCGGCGACGCCGATATTGATGCCGATGTTTCCCGCAGGCGCCTCGTAGCGGAAGCGGCGAGCGGCGGCGCCATTCGTGGTGAAGAGAGAGGCTTGATTGCCGTAGGGACTGCGGCGGAGAAAGTCCATGGCTTCGTCGATCGAGTTGGCGTGGATGAGGCTGAGGACCGGGCCAAAGATTTCCGTGTTGGCGAGCTGGCTTGTCGATGGGAGGCCGTCGAGAATCGTAGGAGTGAGAAAGCTGCCGGACTCGTGATTGGGAATTTTGGTGTTGCGGCCGTCGAGAATGGCTTTAGCGCCTTCGCCGACGCCAGCGGAAATCAGGGATTCGATGCGGCGCTTGCTATCGCTGGAAATGACTGGGCCCATCTGGACGCCCGGTTCGAGGCCGTAGCCGACTTTGAGAGTCGAAGCCGATTGAGCGATGGAGTCGCGGAACGTTTTTTGTGCGTCGCCGATGGTGACGGCAACGCTTACGGCGAGGCAGCGCTGGCCGGCACAGCCGAAGGCGCTGTCGCTGATGATTTGCGTGGCGAGTTCCATGTCGGCGTCGGGAAGAACGATGACGTGATTCTTCGCGCCGCCCTGACACTGCATGCGTTTGCCGCTCGCGGCCGAGCGCATATACACATGCTTCGCGACGGGCGTCGAGCCGACGAAACTGACCGCGCGAACTTGCGGATGATCGCAAAGCGCGTTGACCACGTCTTTGCCGCCGTTGACGAGATTGACGACGCCTTTGGGAAGGCCGGTTTTTTCGAGAAGTTCGAAGGCGCGGATCATGCTAAGCGGAACGCGTTCGGAGGGCTTAAGGACGAAAGTGTTGCCGCAAGCGATGGCGTAGGGCAGGAACCAGTAGGAGATCATCGCGGGAAAATTGAAGGGCACGATAGCGGCGACGACACCAAGAGGCTGGCGGATTTGCATCTCGTCCACGCCGGGAGTGACGTCCTCGAGGTTGTAACCTTGCATCATCATAGGAATGCCGCAGGCCACTTCAACGTTTTCGATGCCGCGGCGAAGTTCGGCTTTAGCTTCGCCAAACGTCTTCCCGTTTTCCATCGTGATCAGCCGCGAAAGTTCGTCGAGATGCTCTTCCAGAAGATTCTTCAGCTTGAAAAGATATTGCACACGTTCGCCAGGAGGTGTGCGGCGCCAGGCCGGAAACGCATCAGCGGCAGCCTGCACGGCGGCATCGACGTCAGCGGGCGAAGACATCGGCGTACGAGCGAGGAGTTCTGTGGTGGCGGGGTTGGTGACGTCGAAGAAGTCGGAGGACGAGGGGCGGCTCCAGGCGCCGTTGATGTAGTTTTGGAGATCGGTGACTTGAGTGGTTACGGCACTGCTCATGGCTTGCTCCTTGGTGTTCGCCCTGGGAAGAAGTGCGCGCACCAGTCGTCGAGAATGTTCGCGTTTGGTAGTTTACCAAAGAACTGTAAGGTTGCGGCGCGAAGGGCTGAGATGACACATCAACAACCCGGCCTGACGCTCTCACGATTCGATCGGGACGCGACGGTTTTCCTTCGCGTCCCGATAGACGCGGTAGGCGAGCCAAGCCACGGTGGCAAGCATGCCTACCCAGCCAAGCGCGCGCATAGTGTGGCCAATTTGCTGATCGTGGATGAGAATGTTCCATTGCGTGAAGAGAATCGTCCAGTCGCTGTCCTCTGAACCGACGAGCGGCAGTGCTGAAACGCGTGCATCGGACATATACGTGCCGATGTAAAGAAAATTTTCGAAAAACCAGAAGCTGCAGAAGGCCACTGCGGTGGTCTCGCGTTTCCACAAGAAATAGGCGAAGCACAGAAGCGGCACGATGAGTTCGCCGAGCGTGCCGCCGAGAATCCTTATAGTGTCGCCGAACCAACTAAAGAAAAAATGGCCGCCTTCGTGAATCATGAGATTTACGTAGTCGATGATCAGGAAACCACTAGTGTTCGCCGCCGCATAAAGAAGGAAAAGGAAATAAAACACCAGCCAAGCGATGCCAAAGGGCCGAAAGACCGGCTTCATCTCAGGGAAATCATCGCCGAATAGAGGCATGGGAGCAGACTAGCAAGCATTTTTGAGTCGAAGAAGCAGAGCGGGAATCGGAGTTTCCTATTGAGAGATAGGGGCGAAAGGAAACGCGAATTTTGGAAGGATCGCTTACACGTGAGTCCAAATGAAACCGGGAGGGGCAAGCGTCTCCCCTACAAAACACTATCGATGGGGGAGTGAAGCGAGGGCTTCGTAGGCCGCGCCCAGGAGTGGGGCAGACTCGTTCAGAATGACGGAGACGGGGATGTCGCTGAGGAGTCCTTCGAACTTCCATTTGTCGCGGAAGGCGGCAAAGAAGGTGCCGTCCTTTATTTTTTCGATGATTTTTACGGCGATGCCGCCGGCTACATAGACGCCGCCGAGAGCGAGAACTTTAAGCGCGAGATTGCCCGCTTCGGCGCCGTAAATGGCGGTCCAGAGATCGAGTGTGTCAACGCAGACGGGACATTCTTTGGAGAGGCCGAGCTTGGTGATTTCGGGGGCTGGATCTGTGCCGGGATCTTCGAAGGAGTGATGCTTGACGTCGGGCGCAAGGAATTCATGAATCGTGCGGAAGCCGCGGCCGGAGAGGATGAGCTCCCAACTGACTTGCGGATACCGGCGGCGCATATAGCGGAGCAGTTCGATTTGTTGTTCGGTGTGCGGCGCAAAATCGGAATGTCCGCCTTCGGAAGGCACAACGCGGTAGCGCGCTCCATCCCAAACGAGAATGGATTGGCCCAAGCCGGTGCCGGCAGCGAGTAGCGCGCGCGTGCCGCCGTACTCGGGCTTGCCGGGATTCAAAATGCAATATTCTTCCGGAGCGAGATGTTCGATGCTGTGGCCGGTGGCGCCAAGATCGTTCATGAGCACAACGTCGGCAAGTTTCAGTTCACTGGCAAGGACGGCGGCGTCCACGGTCCAGGGAAGATTGGTGGCGCGAACGCGGTTATTAATGACAGGGCCGGCGACTCCAAAGCCGGCGGCGCGAACTTTTTCGTGCGTAAGATGGGGAGCTGCCTGAAGGGAAAACTCGCGAACGATCAGATCAAATTGAGCGAAGTCCTTGCTCGCGAAGCGCTGCTTGAAGACGGGAGTGAGCTTGCCGCCCTTCTCTGAGAAGAGCGCAAGATTGCATTTCGTGCCGCCAACATCGCCCGCAAGAATCACCGAATGCCTCCGTCAAGCTACCATTCGCTATCGCTACTGGGACAGAAAACTATGGGTTGAACCACTGCCTGCCGTCACGTTCGAGCAAGAGATCGGATTCGCGCGGGCCCCAACTGCCGGCGGAGTACTCCGGGAGCTTGCCAGTTCTCGCGGCGCTCCAGACATCGAGAATGGGATCGACGAGAGACCACGCGGCTTCGACATTGTCGCCGCGGTCGAAAAGGGTGGCATCGCCGCGCAGGCAATCATTCACGAGAGTGGCATACGCACTGCGTGAGGCATCCCCAAAACCTTCTTTGTAGCTGAAGTTCATCGTCACGTTGCCGATGCGCATGTCGGTCCCGGGCCGTTTGGCACCGAAGGAAACGGAGATGCCTTCTTCCGGCTGGATATTGAGGATGAGACGGTTCGGCTCGATTTCGCGCTCACGAAACACAATGTGCGGGGCGCAGCGGAATTGAATCATGATTTCCGTGCTGCGAGTGGCGAGGCGCTTGCCGGTGCGGAGGTAAAAAGGCACCCCGGCCCAGCGCCAGTTGTCAATCAGCAAGCGGGCGGCGACGAACGTCTCCGTGCGAGAGGTCTGGCTAACTCCGGGTTCTTCGCGATAGCCAGGCAGGCGCTTTCCATCGAGTTGGCCGGGCGCGTATTGGCCGCGCACCACGGATTGCGCGACCATCTCGAGATTGAACGGGCGGATGGACTGCAGAACTTTGAGCTTTTCGTTGCGCACCGCATTGGCGTCGAAGGAGGCGGGGGGCTCAACGGCGACCAGCGAGGTGAGCTGGAGCACGTGGCTCTGGATCATATCGCGCAATGCGCCCGCGGTTTCGTAAAAGCCGCCGCGGCGCTCTACGCCGAGCGTTTCTGCCGCGGTAATCTGTACGTTATCGACGTAGTTGCGATTCCAGAGCGGCTCGAAGATGCCGTTGCCGAAGCGCAGCACGAGCAAATTCTGAACCGTGTCTTTGCCGAGGTAGTGGTCGATGCGGTAGACCTGCTGCTCTTCGAACACGTTAAGAACAGTCTTGTTGAGTTCCTTGGCGGTGGCCAGATCGCGGCCAAAGGGCTTTTCGATGATGATCCGCGTCCAAGAGTTCGGCGAGGAGGGTCGCGACAACCCGGCTCGGCCGAGTTGCTCGACGATGTGCGGGTAGACTTCCGGCGGAGTGGAAAGATAAAAGAGGCGATTGCCTCCGAGTTTTTTTTCGGCTTCGAGCTCTGCAAGGCGCTTTACGAGGGCCTCGTAGGCTTGCGGATCCGAATAATCGCCGGAGCTGTAGTAGAGACACGAGGCGAAGTCATTCCATTGCTTCGGATCAATCTGGCCTAGCTCGGACATTGTCTTCGCGGCTTCGCCGGTGGTGGCGCGAAAACTTTCATCGCTCATCGGGGTGCGCGCGAAACCCACGATGACGTATCGGGACCCGAGGGAATTATGAATCGCGAGATCGAACATCGCGGGAATGACTTTGCGCTTGGCTAAATCGCCTGAAGCGCCAAACAGCACCACGGCGCAAGGTTCCGCCGTGCCGCCGTAAAGACTTCCAGATCGGTTGGTATCGTCAGCCATGGGTGTCCTCAGCTCGTTTGCGCGATGGCCGCACCTGATGAGCGGCGCATGAAACTATACCTCAACACCATGCCCTCGAAGCTCGGAACGCAACTGGTCCGCGTTTTGATGGTGAATGACGTTGAACCCCAAACGACGGGGACTCTCCAGATTGAGCGGCCGGTCGTCAATGAAGACGCACTGCTCCGGCGGACGTTGTGTGACCTCGAGAGCAATCCGAAAGATAGTTTCTTCCGGCTTGCGCGAACGAACGTAGCAAGAGCTGAAGAAGACAGAAAAATCTCGGCGCAGATGAAACGCTTCGATGCGGTATTGGTTGAGCTCGAAGGGCTCGTTATTGATGGAGCCGATGAAGTATTTGCCGCTGCGCACGGCGTCCGCCAGGACCGCGCGCGTATCTGGATATTCTTTGGATTGCGCAAACATGAAGGCCGTGAATTCTTCGCGAGAAAACGAGCGCGTTCGGTAAAAGAGCGTGCGGTCGAGATACTCATTCAGCGTGATGTGGCCGGAATCGAAAGCGGGAAAGGACAGATCGTGGCGGTCCTGAAATTCTTCGTAGTCGAAATGGAAAGCCTCGGCTGCCTCCCGGCGCGAGCCGCGGTCCCAGCCGTTGGTCAGGATGACTCCGCCAATGTCCCAGAAGAGGGTGGTGATCTCAGCCACGTGCGCGGCGCCTCCAACCGTGCAGCAAAGACATACATAATAGACGTTTTCGCGGTAAGAAAACACGCAAACGGCATAGTTCAAACGGTTCAACTCCTCTGGGTGTTTCCGACCTGGGCAGCGCCGATTCCGTCACGAAGACTTTGTATCGGCCGGAAGAGTATCCCCGAAGGCGGCCACCGGGAAGCGGCGAGTGCTCCTTACTGATTTGGATTTGGTGTCGGGCTCGGCGCCGGCTTCGGAGTCTGGACTTCTGCCTTGGGCTGAATGGACATCAACTCGATTTCGAAGACCAGCGTTGCGTTAGGACCAATGACGGGGGGACGGCCCGGCGCGCCATAAGCTAGGTCCGAGGGAATGAAAAGCTCCCACTTTGAGCCAACGGGCATCAACTGTAACGCCTCGGTCCATCCTTTGATCACACCGGTAACGGGAAACGTAATGGGCTGGCCGCGCTTGTAAGAGCTATCGAATTCGGTGTTGTCAATCAAAGTGCCTTTGTAGTTGCAGACGACGGTATCCGCCGCCGTAGGCTTGGGACCTGTCCCCTCTTTCAAGATCTTGTATTGGAGACCGCTTGGGAGAGTTACGATTCCCTCTTTCGTCTTGTTTTCGGCGAGGAACGCTTCTCCTTTCTCCTGCATCTTCTTGACCATGTCGGCCTGCAAAGCCGTGAGCGCGGCCCTTGCTTCGTCGTCGGTCATCATGGTCTTGCCGCCCGTGATGGAATCCTTGATGCCGCGCATGAGAATGCTGAGGTCAATGTCAACGGAGTCCTTGTGGATGCTCTTGCCGATATTCATTCCAATCGCGTAGCTCGCTTTGTCCTTCGGCGTCTTTAGCGTCAGAACCACTGGAGCCTTTGCCGTGGTGGTTCCGGTCTTCGCCGCTGGCGGTTTGGGAGTAGGTTTGGCGGAAGGGGTTTGAGGGGAACTTGCCGGCGGAGTTTGTGAGGAACTCGGTGCAGGCGTCTGCTGTGCCCGGGCGTGGCCGAGGACGAGGATTCCAGCCGCGATTACAGTTACCGCTAGAGAGAATAGTTTTCGCATACGTGTATTGTCACACTGCTTCGTGGCCGTCGCAAACCACCTTTATGTAGCCGCACTCATGAATGGTTAATGAACAGCGGGGAAAACTGCCCGAGGATCGGCTTAGACTAGGCAATTCGGCGAACTTGCAGTATGTTGAGAATTGGCAATCTTGATGAGGTGAATCGAATGGCGAATGAGTCTTGCGATCCCGTTCCACCGCCGAACGAACCGGCTAAGCCCGGTACACGGATGGTGATGTGCGTGAAGTTTGGCAAGGAGCTGCCTGGACTGGACCGCGTGCCCTGGAGCGGTGATCTAGGCAAGCGTGTTTTCGAAAATGTTTCGAAAGACGCATGGAAGCTGTGGATTGAGCATTCCAAGATGATCATGAACGAGTACCGCCTCAATCCTATCGACCCCAACTCGCAGCGAATCATGGGCGAGCAGTTGGAACAATTCTTCTTCGGCGAAGGCGCCAAGCTTCCCGAAGGCTACGTGGCTCCCAAGGCGAAAGGCTAATCCCCTTCCGAAGGTAGACAGCCTGTAACCGGATGTTCGACGGGCAAGCGCGGCGTAATTTCAAAATGTAATTTAGCGTGAGCCGCACGAATCGCCTCTTCCACCTCTTGTGCGGAATTTCTCATTGCAAACAAAAATCCAAGATAGCTTGAGCCTTCAGGCCAGGCCGCGATGTAGTCGTGCAAGCGCGCCGTGATTTCGAGCGCAGTGATGCCCGGGACGCTTCGTGCAGATTCTTCGCCCTCGATTTTTTCGAAGACTCCGCTTTTGGGAACGGGAATCATCATTACGCCGCTGGCCGAGGTTTCTCGCGGCCAATCGCTGCCGGGCAAGCCGAGTGCGTGGCGCAGCAACAATTCTTCCAGGCCGATGGGTTGGGTTGTTGCGTCTGGCGCAAACCTCAGTGCTCGAGCGCAGAGGCCGCCGATGGGACGCGGCGCAACTTCGAGCGGCCAGACGCCTTCGTCATTTATGCGGAACTCCGCGTGGACGGGCCCCTGCGAAAGTCCAAGCGCGCGGATGGAGTCTGCCGCGCATCGTTCCAGCTCGCGCTGCTGTGAGTCCGGCAGGCGCGAGGGCGTAACGTAGATGGTTTCTTCGAAGTAAGGGCCTTCAAGAGGATCCGGTTTGTCGAATATGGCAAGGACGCGCAGCTGACCATCCGTAAGAAGCCCTTCGAGCGCCACTTCCCTGCCCGGAATATATCCTTCCACTAAAATTTGATCGAGATTGGGCTCGCGCGTTGCGAGAATTTCCGGCGATTCCAGCAAGCGTTGGATGCGCGTAGCGGCAGCCACAAATTCTTCGCGGGAATTTGCACGAACGACGCCCTGGCTGGCGGAAAGCGAAAGCGGCTTGGCGACGCAAGGATAGGAAATGCCAAGCAGAGATGGCTCCGGCGTCGGATGAATGGGAACAGAGCGAAACCAGGGAGCGCGGAGGCCGGCGTCGCGAAAAACTTCGCGCATGCGGAGTTTGCTGCGGCAAGCTTCGACGGCGGCAGGATGATTGTAGAGAATTCCCAGGCCGCGCGCGGCGTAGGCGGCTGCAACGGCGGGGCGATCGCCGAGCGCAAGGATTCCATCGATAGTTTGACCGCGCAGGGATTGCAAGACGGCGGCAGCTGATGCCTCCGACGATTCAAAGTGCACAGGGATGGCGCGATCGCCCCAGGGATCGTCCAGTTGGTGGCAGCGATCCGTGACAAACACGAGGTCGACGCCAAGTTTCCGCGCCGCTTCGTCGAAGCTGCGCGTTTGATAGCCGAGTTTGGCTGTGAAGAGGAGGAGTCGCGGCATTTGTTTCTTTGTGGTGAGAGTTTCCCGTGTTGCGCTTAGACGTAGCTTCCGGTCGCAGAAATTGGATCTTCGATCTTCTTCGAGACTTGGCCGATAGAAACAAACTGTTCACGCGTCGGCTCGGCGCAGCAGTACCACGGCTCGCTGAGAAATGGCACGGCGGCTGCGGGCGACGGCGATTGCGTAAGCATCGGCGCGTCGAGTCCAGCAGCGGCGTGCGCGGCTTTCCAGATGCGCGCGAAAACCGTCGAACGCGATTCCTTCCGGCGATCCCCTTCGGCGGCAATAGCTTGCACCGTCTCACTGAGCGCATCCACGCGTGGGTCGGCATGTTTCCATGGATAGAAGAGCGATTCGGGATCGAACGGGCCGACATTGCATCGGACTTCGTCCAATTCCAATAAACGTGAACCTTCGGGAAGGAGCAGGCGAATGCCAAGCTGGATGGGCGCTACATTTTCGACCAAAGATTCCGCGTGGATCACGCGCAGAAGATCGAGGTAACTTTCCATCGTGGTCCATTGCGTGAACGGAACGAACGTGGGATGGAGAGTCATGCCGAGCGAGCGAAAAGCACGGACAACATGCAGAAAATCCCCGCGGGTGTGTCCCTTGTCGAGCGCGCGGAGGACCGCGTCATCGAGATATTCGATAGCGCTAATGACAAAAAGGCAGCCGGTTTCTTTCAATTTAGGGAGGTGCGCTTCGTACTTTCGAAGATGCTCGACTTTTATCGTGACGTCGTAAGTTACGCTGGGAAACTCGCGATGAAACTCTTCCACAAGCTCCATGGCGTGGCGAATGCCGTTGAAGAAATCCGGATCGCCGAAGGAAATGTGCTGCGCTCCGGCAGCGACTTGCTGGCGAATATCCTGCAGCACGATGTCGCGGCTTACGACCCGAAAAACTCCGTTGTAGACAGGAACGATCGGGCAGTGACGACAAAGATGTTTGCAGCCCCTGCTCGCCTCCGTAGAACCGACGATGCGAAAGCCGCCGCCGGGAATGACGAGATGCGCGTATTTGGCGATCGGGGGCATGCTGGTGCGGTCCGGAACTTCAAAGTTGAGTCGTTCCAGCGAGACCAGCGGTTCCGTTTGCGGCGACGCTTCGCCGCGGGCGACGCTTTGCAGGCGCTCCGCGAGGTTTACCAGCTCTTGCTCGAATTCACCGCCGAGAATGGCTGCAACCCCAAGCGCGCGCAGGTAGTCCGCGTTCATCGGCGCGTACAAGCCATAGCAACAGAGATGCGCGCGCGGATTCCATTCGCGCAGGGTGGGGATGAGTTTTGCGGCGAGACGCGTCGCCGTATGCATCGGCAAGTAAATAGCGATCAAACCGACCGCGCGTACCGCAGTTTCGCCCAACGACTGCCGAGAAAGATCGAGACACGAGACGTTGTGGCCGCGTGTGCGCAGCCAGGCCGCGGGTGAGGCGAGCCCGAACGGCTGGCGCCCGAGTTCATACGTCGAAATGAGAGCGATATTCACGTCTCGAACAGTATAGCTGGCTGCCCGCCGCAACGAATCGTTTTCGGTTATCATAGAGGCCTGTTCAGTTGATGGAAAGGACCTGAAGAATGGCCATTGCCGCAGGGAATTCCTTCGGAACACGCGACAAATTGAATGTTGGCGCGCAGTCGTTCGATATTCACCGCCTCGAATTTCTTGAAAAGAAAATCTCCTGCAATCTCGCGAAACTGCCTTTTTCTTTGCGTATCCTTCTTGAAAATCTCTTGCGTTGCGAGGACGGGCGCTTCGTTCATCCGGAGGACATCAAGTTTCTCGCGAACTGGACGCCTGGAGCCAAAGAGAAAGAAATTGCGTTCATGCCGGCGCGCGTTTTGCTTCAGGATTTTACGGGCGTACCCGCCGTGGTTGATTTGGCCACCATGCGCGAAGCCATCAAGCGCATGGGCGGCAATCCGCGGCTGATCAATCCGCTGTTTCCTGCCGAGCTGGTGATCGACCATTCCGTGCAGGTGGACAATTTTGGAAGCGCGAACGCGTTTGGCCTGAACGCGGAACTGGAATTTCAGCGCAACATCGAACGCTACGCGTTTTTGCGGTGGGGGCAGACGGCGTTTCAGAATTTCAAAGTGGTTCCTCCAGATACGGGCATTTGTCACCAGGTCAATCTCGAATATCTTGCACGCGTGGTTTGCGCGATGCCTTCCGGGAGCCGCGTTGAAGCGTATCCCGATTCCGTCGTGGGAACGGATTCGCACACCACGATGGTGAATGCGCTTGGCGTCTTCGGCTGGGGTGTCGGAGGGATCGAAGCAGAAGCAGCGATGCTGGGCCAGCCGTCATCGATGCTGATTCCGGACGTAGTCGGCTTCCGCTTGCACGGAAAACTTCGCGAAGGATGCACGGCGACCGACCTGGTTTTGACCGTGACGGAAATGCTGAGGAAGAAGGGCGTCGTCGGCAAATTCGTTGAGTTCTGCGGCACAGGACTCTCGAGTTTGAGCGTGCCGGACCGCGCGACAATTGCGAACATGGCGCCGGAATATGGCGCGACGATGGGATTCTTTCCTGTCGACGAAGAGACGCTCGCGTATCTGCAGTTCACGGCGCGCAAGGCGGAGCAGATTGCGCTCGTCGAGGCGTATTGCAAGGAACAGATGCTGTTCCGCACGGACGCAATGGAAGATCCCATTTTCAGCGACAAGCTGGAGTTGGATCTCGGAAGCGTGGAGCCGACGGTCGCCGGCCCCAAGCGGCCGCAGGACCGCGTATCGCTGCGCAACGCGAAGAGTTCCTTCACGAAGGTAGTGGAAGGAACGCCGGTGAAAAATGTTGCCGTGCGGAACAACGGCGACTCGTTTGATCTATCAAGCGGTGCGGTGGTGATTGCAGCGATCACCAGTTGCACGAATACCTCGAATCCTTCACTGATGCTGGGCGCGGGTCTGCTTGCCAAGAAAGCCGTCGAACGCGGGCTGCACGTGAAGCCATGGGTGAAGACAAGTCTTGCGCCAGGCTCGAAAGTCGTGACGGATTATCTGGATGCCTCAGGACTGACGAAATATCTCGATCTGCTGAATTTTCACCTCGTCGGATATGGATGCACGACGTGCATCGGCAACAGCGGGCCGTTGCCCGATGCGATTGGCGCGGCCATCAAGGACAACAATCTAATCGCGGTATCGGTACTCAGCGGCAATCGCAATTTTGAAGGACGCATTCATCCTTTGGTGCGCGCGAATTATCTGGCATCGCCTCCGCTGGTGGTGGCCTACGCTCTTGCAGGGCGCATGGATATGGATTTGACCACCGAACCGCTCGGGACGGATACAGCAGGAAAGCCTGTATATCTGCGCGACATCTGGCCCACACCGCAGGAGATTGAATCGACGGTGCGCGCCTCGGTGACGAGCGAGATGTACCGCAAGGAATACGCCAATGTGTATGAAGGCGACGCGCATTGGAAGTCGATGCCGGTGCCCGAAGGCGATTTGTACAAGTGGGATCAAAAATCCACATACATCAAGCAGCCGCCATTTTTTGAGAACATGCCGAAGACGCCGCCGGCGCTTGCGGATATTCACAGCGCGCGCGTACTCGCGATCCTGGGCGACAGCGTGACGACGGATCACATCTCGCCTGCCGGATCGATTCCGGTCGATTCGCCCGCGGGAAAATATCTGATCGCGAATGGCGTAAAGCCGCACGAATTCAATTCGTACGGAGCGCGGCGCGGAAATCACGAAGTGATGATGCGCGGAACATTTGCGAATATCCGGTTGCGCAATCAGCTCGCTCCTGGAACGGAAGGGTGCTGGACGCTCTATCTGCCGGGCAGCGAGAAGATGACGATTTACGATGCCGCGGTGAAATACCGCGAAGCGGGAGCGGCGCTGGTGGTTCTCGCCGGCAAAGAATACGGCTCCGGTTCTTCGCGCGACTGGGCGGCGAAGGGCACGCGTTTGCTCGGCGTGCGCGCGGTGATCGCGGAAAGTTACGAGCGCATCCATCGCAGCAATCTGGTCGGCATGGGAGTCCTGCCGCTGGAGTACCAATCCGGCGAAAACCGTGAAAAGCTTGGACTGACGGGACACGAAGTCTTCGAGATAGAAGGCGTGGCGTCGCTCTCGCCGAAGAAAGCGATTAGCCTTCGCGCTGTTTCGTCGGATGGCTCATCGAAAAGCTTTACGGCGATTGCGCGCGTCGATACGCCTGAGGAAGTTTCCTACTATCATCATGGCGGGATTTTGCAGTACGTGTTGCGCCAGATGCTCTGAGATTCGCTCCTTCTCCCGAATGAATTGCGTGTGCGTGGAGCGGGGAAGAGCGGCAGCAGAGCTGCCGCACTCCACACCGGCCTGCTTGACTAAGTGCGGCCTTCGCGTTTTTGGGCGACTACCAGGCCACGCGGCGTTGGCAAGAGAACCACGGAGAGCAAGCCTTCCGATTCCAGCTTGAGCGCGCCTTCGCGGACTGTTTTCATCAACGAACTTGCATCGTGCATGAGGATGAGCCCGTGCGGGTTCATTTGCGGAAGAAATTTGCGGACTTCCTGTTCGCGCAGCGGCGCGTCGCTGTCGCAGAAAAGAAGATCGATGCGTCCTTCCACTTTCATGTCGAGGCTGGATTCGTTGCGCGCATCAATCCATTCTCCGAGTCCGGAAGAAGCGAAGCGCTGCTGCGCGGCGGCGAAAACTTTCGCGTCGTATTCGCAAGTGATGACCCGGCCGAAGCCGTTGGCTTTCAGCCCTTCGGCAAGACGCAAGGTACTTAGGCCGGAAAACGTGCCGGTCTCGACGATGAGCTCCGGCTTCAGCGTGGTGACAATGGCTTTCAAGAAATCGAGCACTTCGACTTCAGCGCTCATGGAATCGTACATGTGCCAGCGCTCCGGATGCGGGCATTCGGGTGTGGGGCGGTGATACTCGGGCTGAAGGACGTCGCCGCTCGAAGCGATGTGCTCTACGATGCGGTGCTCTTTTTTCTGTCCGTGGAATTGACTTTTAATACGCCAAAGTAACACCGCGCCAAGCAAGATAGAAACCGCGCTCGCGGTCTGGGCGTTGGACATGCCGAAAAACGAGCGCGGATTGATGCGAATGAACTCGATCAGGAATCGCGCGATTCCTGTGAGAATCAAATAATTGCAGAAAATCTCGCCTTTGGCTTTCGGGCCTTTTAAGGACTTCGTGCCCATGTGCCAGAGAAACGCGGCGATCGCCAGCCAAATGAAAAACTCGTAAAGCGGAGTGGGATGCACACGCTGCGTGGTCGGCACAAGACCATTTGGAAAACTCATTCCCCAAGGGAGTGAAGTGGGAATGCCGTAGTCGCCATCGCCGGAAAGCAGGCAGCCGATGCGTCCGATGGCGTAGCCAACGCATGCAGCGGGCGAACAGATGTCCAGAAATTCGAGAATGGGAATTTTGGCCCAGCGTGCCAGCAGCACCAACGCAACAAATCCGCCAAGAAAACCGCCAAACCAGGCGAATCCGTAGCGGCTGAAGAGCTGTGGCCAGGGGTCCGCGAAAAATTCGTGCGGACTCTCTAGGACGTGGTAGAGCCGCGCGCCAATCAAGCCGGCGAGACCTGCGATCCCGATGATCAGAAAGCCTTCGTCTTTTTCGTCTCGCGCGGAAATGCTGGCGAGCTGCGCGCGGCGGCGATTGAAATCGGCTTGTAAGACATAGGCTGCCACGAGCAGTCCTGTGGCAACCATCAAGCCAAAGGTTGGAATGGCCAGCGGGCCGATGTGCAGGAACGGGATCATGAGCGGGAGTGCGGTGAGCGCATCGGAAAAGTATACATGACACTATGGGCGCGAGCGGAATACGTGACCCGTGACCCGTGTTCCGTGATTCCTGGCCCGTGCCCATGACCATACTGGGAGTGGGGCCTTATCGAGTTCCCTCCTTGTGTGGACCGAGATTACGGCAGCGGTCATCCTCGGAAGGATGACCCTACAGCACCTCCCCTTAATTTTGTAAGTGTTGCTGATAGAGGACTTATCGTGGCTGTACGGGCGTCGTGCCGGGCTAAAGCCCGGCGCTACATTTGGCGGTTACCATGGCTTGCCGTCTACGATCAGGCGGTAGTTGTGGTCGAAGTGGACGGCATAGGGGTCGCGGGTGGGGACGCCCGGCTGGCGGCGTTGAGTGGGTGGTTCGGATGGCGTTGGCGTTTGATGGACGGGTTGCGCGGTTTGTGTTGGGGTAGCGGTATTGGTTGGAGGCGCGGAAGCGGCCGCGGGGGTTTCAGATTGGGTGGGCTGGGTGTTGGGCCGCTCGGGGAAGAGGTTGCGGGCGATTGCGAGGGCGGCTTCGGCTTGCGTCGGAGTGGGGCGGGCATTGGTTGGGGGTTGGCTCGCAGCGTCGGGCCGGGCCCTTCGAGGCTCCCTTCGTGCCTCAGGGCAAGCAGGGTGAACAAGCCCGGCCCCTATAGATGTAGCGTGCGCCGCTTGCGTGGAAGGTTGGACGCGAGTCGGCAGAGTTGGAATTGGCTCGGGTTCGGCGGCGTCGGGTTCGGCAGCGTCGAGGTCGGCGTCAACGTCGGGGTCGGGCGGGGAAAGGTGTTCGTTGTTGGCATTGACGGAGTGGCGGACGGCGTCGCGCCAGCCGTCGGTGCCGAAGGCGTTGATGTATTCATGTTGGGCGAGGTGGATGGCCTGGAGTTGGGTTTGGAGCATGTAGGCGACGGTGCGGGCGAGGCGGGGTTTGATGTGGCCGCGGATGACGGCGGGGACGAGGCAGCCGAGGGCGGTGCTGAGATCGCAGGCGGAGAGGTATTCGCCAGAGAAGAAGTAGTCGAGATCTTTGGCGAGAGATTCGGTGGCTTGCGATTGGGATTCTTTTTGGGCGTGGTAGAAGCAGAAGTGGGGATGGTTGCTGATGCGTGGGGTGCGGCAGCGGCGGCCATCGGTGAAACTGAATAGACAGAGGGATACGCGGTCCTTTGGACTGAGCGAGGACATAGAAGTCTCCTTAGATTTAGTTTTGGATTTGAACAACAAAAAAGCCGGCAGGATGCCCCTGCCGGGGTAAACCGGCGGTGCAACAGGGGCCCTAAAAAGAAACGCCTCGCGGGACGCGAGGCGCAGTACTGAACAGAATTATTATACAACTATCACTATAAAGGTCAAATAAAAAATCTGAGACAAGGAGGAAGTCAGAACGGCTCAGGCTTAAAGGAGAGGGCGCGGCACAAAGCGAAGGAGTAGAAGTGAGGTAGGAAGAAATTCGAAATACGAAGAAGAAAGACCCACCCTTGCATGAACCAAACCCGCAAGGATGAGCCACCCGAGGGAGAAAGACAAAGTCAAAATCTCTTCAGCGAATAAAGGATGTCCCACCCGCCCATCTGGGAGTGTGCTCCACCCGCCCTGCTGAGGTGCGATGTGTTATTTTTTGTTTGCTTCGGCAGCCTTCGCTCTTTTCTCTGCCAGTTTCGCCATTCCCATTACGAAAGCGACGGCCTCTTCCGTTTCAATGCGCATCTTGCCAAAGACATATTCAAAGGTCTGCCTGCACTCATCAAAGATGTCCACGCATTCAGCGTCAGACTTGGTGTGTAGCCCGTCGCTCGCAAGTTCGTGAAGAACAGCCATAGGGTTTGGGTGCCCCTGCGGGCGAAGATTTTGGGGTAACAGATCACCGGCATATTCAACTTTGGTGCTGAAACGCTTTTCCTTCATAACCACCTCATGCCGTGCCAGTAGTTCGGGTGAGGCATTGTGCACGCGGGCCGCGTCGTACAGAATGGTCAGCATGTCGTTCATGCGGTTCTCCACAACTCGGCGCATGTAGGCCACCGCTGCAATGCCAAGGTTAAAGTTCCGTAGCCGCAGAGCATTCTTGTACATCTTTAAGTCTTCTGGCGTAAGCGCGCCTTCCAGCGCCTGTGACACGTGCTCTTCTAGCTCGGGGTATTGGCCTACTTTGAAGAACTCAGTGTGGTGGTCCTCTTTCTTCCAATAGAAGTAGTAAGTGGTCCGTCTACTTGTACAGTTCCTGCACTCAAAATGCTTACTCGTGAAGCCCGTGTTATTCGTCTCGCCGGAGTATTTGTGCGTTTCCCAAAATGTTTCTTTCCCGCAGTTATCACAAAACAGGTTCAGATATTTAGGCACGGTTGATACACCGTCGGCACCCGTGTATTGAAACACGCGATACAGCGGCCATGTCTGCAAGACAACTTGCATCTTGACCACGAGCGCATTAGGGTCAGCGAACGTTTCTATTGCCACTGAACCACCCCAGACCGGCATTGTATCCTACTGACGAGCCGGTGCATGTGTGCAAAGCTCAAATGGCAGTTTTGGCAACTACAGTGTCAGCA
>Ga0209415_10003756_pt1 | contig 28194 bp, 26 predicted proteins | sample PeaSoiSIISIP2007_FD_187696 | JGI IMG/M metagenome (GOLD analysis project Ga0209415, IMG submission 187696) | Peat soil microbial communities from Weissenstadt, Germany - SII-SIP-2007 (SPAdes) (version 2) | ecosystem: Environmental > Terrestrial > Soil > Wetlands > Peat | place: Germany... | reverse complement strand
CTACCGTGTCCGGGAGAACATCGGCCGGCTGGACATGCGCCAGGTCGTTGCGCCCGAGATAGGAGACGGCCAGCTCGCGGAAGATGTAGTCGATGAGCGAGGTCGACATCTTGATCGCATCATTGCCTTCGACGATGCCCGAGGGCTCGAAGCGGGTGAAGGTAAAGGCCTCGACATACTCCTCGAGCGGCACGCCGTATTGCAGGCCCAATGAGATCGCGATCGCGAAATTGTTCATCAGCGAGCGGAAGGCCGAACCCTCCTTGTGCATGTCGATGAAGATTTCGGCAATCCGCCCGTCCTCGTATTCGCCGGTGCGCAGATAGACCTTGTGGCCGCCGACCGTGGCCTTTTGGGTGTAGCCCTTGCGCCGGTCGGGGAGGCGGGTGCGCTCGGCCTTGGCGACAAAGCGTTCGACGACCCGCTCGACGATGCGCTCGGCAACCAAGGGCACGCGCTGCGCCGGCGGCATCGCGTAGAGTTCGGCGGCCTGGTCCTCGGCTTCGTCATCCTCCCCGAAGATGCTGGAGGCCAAGGGCTGCGACAGTTTGGAGCCGTCGCGGTAGAGCGCGGTCGCCTTTAGCCCAAGGCGCCAGGACAGCATGTAGGCGTCCTTGCAATCCTCGACCGTCGCCGAATTCTGCATGTTGATGGTCTTGGATATGGCGCCGGTGATGAACGGCTGCGCCGCCGCCATCATCCGGATGTGGCTGTCGACCGAGAGGCAGCGCGTGCCGTTGGGGCCGCAGGGGTTGGCGCAATCGAAGACCGGCAGGTGCTCGGGTTTGAGGTGCGGAGCGCCTTCGAGGGTCATCGCGCCGCAGCAATACGCGTTGGCGGCTTCGACCTGGGCGCGGGTAAAGCCGAGCGCGGCGAGGAGGTCGAACCCCGGTTCGGCGAGCCGCTCGGGCGCGATGCCGAGCCCATCGGTGCAGAACGCCTCGCCGAGCGTCCATTTGTTGAAGGCGAACTTGATGTCGAAGGCGGCGGCGAGCGCGGCTTCGAGCGCGGCCAGCGCATCATCGTCGAAGCCCTTTGCCTTGAGGCTTTCGTGGTTGATGTGCGGGGCGCCCTTGAGCGTGCCGCGGCCAAGCGCATAGCGCTCGATGTCGGCGATCTCGGCGGCGCCATAGCCGAGGGCAGCGAGGGCCTGCGGCACCAGACGATTGATGATCTTGAAATAGCCGCCGCCCGCGAGTTTCTTGAACTTGACGAGGGCGAAATCGGGTTCGATCCCCGTCGTGTCGCAATCCATCACGAGGGCGATCGTGCCGGTCGGCGCGAGGACCGTCGCCTGCGCGTTGCGGAACCCGTGCTTCTCGCCCAATGCCAATGCGGCGTCCCAGACGGCGCGGGCCGCGCCGACGAGCGGCTCGTCCGGGCAATTGGCGGCGTCGAGCGGCACCGGCGGGATCGCCAAGTCCTCATAACCCGCGCTCTCGCCATGAGCGGCGCGCCGGTGGTTGCGGATGACCCGCAGCATCGCCTCGCGGTTCTTGGTGAAGCCGGGAAAGGCGCCGAGCTCGGCCGCCATCTCGGCCGAAGTCGCATAGCTCGTGCCGGTGAGGAGCGCTGTCACCGCGGCGGCGATCGCCCGGCCCGCTTCGCTGCCATAGGCGACGCCCATCGCCATCAGGAGCCCGCCGAGATTGGCGTAGCCGAGCCCCAGCGTGCGATAGGCGTAGCTGAGGCGCGCGATCTCCTTCGCCGGGAACTGCGCCATCATCACCGAGATTTCGAGAACGAGCGTCCACAGGCGCACGGCATGCTGGAACTCGTGAACCGCGAAGGAGCCGTCATCGTTGCGGAAGGTTAAGAGGTTGAGCGAGGCGAGATTGCACGCCGTGTCGTCGAGGAACATGTATTCCGAGCACGGGTTGGAGGCGTTGATCCGACCGCTTTCCGAGCAGGTGTGCCAGTCGTTGATCGTCGTGTCGAACTGGATGCCGGGATCAGCCGAGGCCCAGGCAGCGTGCGCGATCCGGTCCCACAGCGCGGCGGCCGGCATAGTTTTCGACACCTTGCCGTCGGTGCGGCGGATTAGCTGCCAATCGGCGCCCGAGAGAACGCGCTCCAGGAAATCGTTGGCGACGCGCACGGTGTTGTTGGAGTTCTGCCCGGCGACGGTGAGGTAGGCTTCGGAGTCCCAATCGGTGTCGTAGGTGCGGAAATCGATCGTGGCAAAGCCCTGGCGGGCGAACTGGACGACCCGCTGGACATAGTTTTCCGGGATCATCGCCCGGCGCGCCGCGCGAATCTCGCGCTTCAGGGCCGGGTTCTGCGCCGGGTCGAACGGGTCGCCGCCGCCTTCCGGCTCCTCGCGGCAGGCCGCCATGATCAGGTTGAGGTGTCGCGCCGAGAGTTTCGAGCCGGCGACCAGCGCGGCCACCTTCTGCTCCTCGATCACCTTCCAGTCGGTGAAATCCTCGATGTCGGGATGGTCGGCGTCGACGATCACCATCTTGGCGGCGCGCCGGGTCGTCCCGCCCGATTTGATGGCGCCAGCGGCGCGGTCGCCGATCTTCAAAAAGCTCATGAGGCCGGAGGAGCGCCCGCCTCCCGACAGCCGCTCGCCGTCGCCGCGTAATTTCGAGAAGTTGGAGCCGGTGCCCGAGCCGTATTTGAATAGCCGCGCTTCGCGCACCCAGAGATCCATGATGCCGCCCTCGTTGACGAGGTCATCGGCGACCGACTGGATGAAGCAGGCATGCGGCTGCGGGTGCTCGTAGGCGCTTTCGGAGGCGCGCACTTTTCCCGTGCGGTAATCGACGTAGTAATGGCCCTGCGCCGGCCCATCGATCCCGTAAGCCCAATAGAGCCCGGTGTTGAACCATTGCGGGCTGTTCGGCGCGCCCATCTGGCGCGCCAGCATGACGCGCAATTCGTCGTAGAAGGCACGGGCATCCTCCTCGGCATCGAAATAGCCGCCTTTCCAGCCCCAATAGGTCCAGGTGCCGGCGAGCCGGTCGAAGCATTGCTTGGCGCTGGTTTCGGCGCCGTTGCGCTCGGCCTTGGGGAGTTCGGCGAGCGCCGCCGCATCCGGCGCCCGGCGCCACAGCCAGGCGGGCACGCCCGCTTCCTCCACCGCCGCGAGCCGCGTGGGGACGCCCGCCTTTCTCAGGTATTTCTGGGCGAGGATGTCGCAGGCGACCTGGCTCCACTCGGCCGGCACTTCGATGCCCTCGGCGGCGAACACAACGGAGCCGTCGGGATTGCGGATCTCGCTTTTCGCGCTGCGGAAGGCGACGCTCTCGTATGGGTCGCTGCCGGCTGTGGTGAAACGACGCGCGATGTGCATATGACTACCCCCGATTCTCGGCGGCCCTACATCTTGTGGGTCGCCTTCCCCCATAACCCATAAGTATGATTATAGGCGGTCGGAGGGGAAAGCATTTTGTTGCATGAGGGGCAGGGCACACTTCTAATGGACTCTCTGGCGTTGTCGCTGCGCCTCACCGAGCGGGGTACACGGGCCGCAACGGGCGCCGTCACTCCCGAATCGTCATCCCCGGGCCTGACCCGGGGATCCACGTGGATGGCCGGGTCAGGCCCGGCCAAGACGAATCAGAGGGGTGAAGCGGCGTGCAGCGACTATGCGACAGGAGATGGGGTTTGCGTTGTGCGGCCTTTACCGCGTGCGGCGGGGGGTGCGATAAGGGCGGGCGAGGAAATAGGCGGAATGCGCACAACTTTTGGCACGCGATTGTTGACCTGGCTGCGCGGCTCGCCCGTTGGCACCGATGCCTATGGCAACCGCTATTACCGCTTGAAGGGCGACAAGCCGACGCGGCTGGGCGGCGGGCGGTTCAGCCGCGAGCGGCGCTGGGTCATCTATGAGGGCGAGCCGGACGGTTCCAAGGTGCCGCCGGAATGGCATGCCTGGCTCCATCACATGGTCGACGAGGTACCCCAGCCGCGCCAGCGCTACGCCTGGGAAAAAGACCACCAGCCGAATTTGACCGGGACCAAGGACGCCTATCACCCGCACGGCTCGGTGCTGCGCGGCGGGCACCGGGTTCGCGCGACCGGCGATTACGAGCCGTGGTCGCCGGAATAGCTTGCCGGGGACACGCGCGATGAGGGGCAATGTCATCGAGACCGTGATGGGCGCGGTCGTCATCCTCATCGCAGCGCTGTTCCTGGTCTTCGCCTACAACACGAGCCAGTTGCGCGCGGTGTCGGGGTACCAGGTCAGCGCCGATTTCGCTCGGATCGACGGGATCCGCCAGGGGAGCGACGTCCGCATCAGCGGCATCAAGATCGGCTCGGTGGTGGCCGAGAACCTCGACCCGAAGACCTTTCTCGCCGACGTGCGGATGACGATCGACCCCGCGATCAAACTGCCCGAGGATACCGTGGCCGAGATCATCTCGTCGGGGCTTTTGGGCGACAAGTACATGTCGCTGGTGCCCGGCGGGTCGGACAAGGTCATCCCGCCCGGGGGCAAGATCACCTACACGCAATCCTCGGTGAGCCTGGAAAACCTGATCGGCCAGATGATGTTTTCCAATCCCGGCGCAAAAAAGGAGGGCGATGCGCCGCCGCCGGGTGGCGGGCCGGCGGGCGGGGCGACGGCGCCCGAAGCCCCCGCGTCGAAATGACGGGTAGCGCGGCCCCATCATTTGTCATCCCGGCGCACGCCGGGATCCATCGCTGCCATGGATACCGGCTTTCGCCGGTATTACAAGGAATTGGGGATTCCGCTTGTCGGCGCTGAAACATCGCTCATCTTTAGGCCGGTAGAACCCAGGACACAGTGATGGCCGATAGCGAAGCGGGCGAATTTCCGGTCTGGCACACGCCGGAGGGCGAACTGGTTTCGTGCGTCGAGAAGATCAAGGTCTTGAACGAGAACCTCGCCGAATTGCGCGGGCTCGCGCAGGACGCGCTCGAAGACGCTGTGCTGATGGGTTGCGACGAAGCTCAGGTGCGCGAGGTTCTCGCCGCGATTGTCGCCGGTCTCGTCAACCCCTATCGCCGATGAGGCTCGGGCCAGCGCTCGGCGCGCCGGTCGCGCTGACGCTTATCGTGGTGATGGGGGCGGCGTTGGGGGCGGGCGGTGCCGCCGCCGGGATGAACCCCCAGCCGATCGCGGTTATGCAGGGGCTCGACAAGATCACCGCGCGGGTGTCGCGCTTCGAGGCGCCGGTCGGCAAGACCGTGACGTTTTTTTCGCTATCGATCGTCGTGCGCGAGTGCGAGCGGAGCGCACCCGAGGACCGCCCCGAGAACGCCGCGTTTGTCCAGATCTACGAAACCCGCCCGGGTGAGGAACAGCGTCGCGTGTTCAGCGGCTGGATGTTCTCGTCGAGCCCGGCGCTGTCGGCCCTCGAGCACCCGGTCTACGACGTCAACCTTTTGGAGTGCAAAGGAGCGATTACGCCCTCCCCGCCCCCGCCGGCTTCCGCTTCGCCCACGCCCAAACCCCCGGCCATATCCCCGGGCGGGTCGCGCGGAAACACCGCGCGATAACGCAGCGCCTCGGCAAGGAGCCGGTGATAGCGCGCGCGCGAAACTTCGATCGCGCCGAATTGCGCCAGATGCGGCGTCACAAACTGGGTGTCGAGCAGATGATAGCCGCCGCGCCGCAGCCGTGCCACCAGATCGACGAGGGCGACCTTGCTGGCGTCATTGACCCTGCTGAACATGCTTTCGCCGAAAAAGGCAGCGCCCAATGAGACCCCGTAGAGCCCACCGACGAGCGTGCCCTCCTGCCAGCATTCGACGCTGTGCGCGGCGCCGCGCTCGAACAGCGCGCCGTAGAGCCGCACGATCTCGGCGTTGATCCAGGTCGAGGGGCGTGTGTCGCTCGCTTCGGCGCAGCCCCGCATGACCGCCGCGAATTGGGTGTCGACGCTGACCGTAAAGCTGCCCCGGCGCAGGACGCGCGCCAGGCGGCGCGGCATATGGAAGCGATCGAGCGGAATGATGCCGCGCCGGTGCGGATCGACCCAGAACAATTCCGGGTCGTGTGCCCCGTCAGCCATCGGGAAGATGCCGGCGGCATAGGCCTCAAGGAGGATGTCGGGAGTGAGCCGGATCGGCAACGGCGCCCGCCTCATCCGCTGCGCGCGAGGAAGCGCTCGAGCCAGTGGATGTCGTAGGCGCCGCGGCGAAATTCGGGGTCTTCGACGAGGCGCTGATGCAAGGGGATCGTCGTTTCGATCCCGCCGATCACGTATTCGGCGAGCGCTCGGCGCAGCCGCATCAGGCATTCCTCGCGACTGCGGCCATGGACGATCAGCTTGGCAACGAGGCTGTCGTAGTAGGACGGCACCTCGTAGCCCTGGTAGAGCGCGCTGTCGACGCGCACCCCGAACCCGCCCGGCGCGTGGTATTCGCTGACCCGCCCCGGGCAGGGCCGAAAATCTTCCGGACTCTCGGCGTTGATCCGGCATTCGATGGCGTGGCCGTTGAGCGCGATATCGGCCTGGGCGTAGCCGAGCGGCAGGCCGTTGGCGATGCGCAGTTGTTCTTTCACGATATCGACGCCGCTGATCATCTCGCTGACGGCATGCTCGACCTGGAGGCGCGTGTTCATCTCGATAAAGTAGAAGGCGCCATCCTCGTAGAGAAACTCGATCGTCCCGGCGCTTTTGTAGCCGAGCTCCTGGAGGGCAGCGACGGCGAGGGCGAGGATCCGCTCGCGCTCGCCGTTGTCGAGGGCCGGAGAGGGGGCTTCCTCCAGGAGTTTCTGGTGGGCGCGCTGCAAGGAGCAGTCACGCTCGCCGAGATGAATGATCCCGCCTTGGCCATCGCCCAACAGCTGCACCTCGATATGACGCGGGCGATTTAGAAACCGCTCGAGATAGATCGCATCGTCGCCAAAGGCGGCCATTGCCTCGGCCTGCGCCAGCGGCAGCATGCGGGCGAGTTGGGCGGCGTCGGCGGCCGGCCTGATGCCGCGTCCGCCGCCGCCCGCCGCCGCCTTCAACAGCACCGGATAGCCGATGGCGCGGGCCGCCGCCTCGGCGTCGGCAAGGTCACGCACCGCCTGCGCCGAGCCGGGCACGACCGGGATCCCGAGCCGCGCCGCCGCCGCCTTGGCGCGGATCTTGTCGCCCATCAGCCGGATGTGCTCGGCCGAGGGGCCGATAAAGGTGAAGCCGTGCTCCTCGACCGCGGCGGCGAAATCGGCGTTCTCGGCGAGAAAGCCGAGCCCGGGATGGATGGCGTCCGCCCCGGTGATCGTGGCCGCCGAGAGGATCGCCGGGATGTTGAGATAGCTTGCCCGCGCCGGCGGCGGGCCGATGCACACGGTCTCGTCGGCGAGCCGCACATTCATCGCATGCGAATCGGCGGTCGAGTGCACCGCGACGGTCTTGATCCCCATCTCGTGGCAGGCGCGGTTGATGCGGAGCGCGATCTCACCGCGGTTGGCGATCAGCACCTTGTCGAACATCGGGGAAACAATCCACCGGTCACTCGATCAGCATCAGCGCGGCGCCGTATTCTACGGGCTCGGCGTCCTCGGCGAAAATCCGGGTGATCCGCCCGGCACGCGGCGCGCGGATCTGGTTCATCACCTTCATCGCCTCGATGATGAGGAGCGTCTGGCCCTCGCTGACGCTGTCGCCGACGCGCACGAACGGCGCCGCGCCAATCTCCGGCGCGAGGTAGGCGACGCCGACGATGGGCGAAGTAACGGCGCCGGGATGCGCCGCGCCGTTGGCCAGTGGCACCTCGGGCGGCCCCTTCGGCTCGGCCGGCGGCGCGTGCCCGTTCGCCGCTGGCGCCGCGCTCGCCGCCGGTGCGCGCGCGACCCGAATGCGATGATCGCCGACCGCGTATTCGATCTCGGTGAGACCGGTCTCGCTGAGGAGCCCAGCCAGCACGCGAATCATTTCGGCGTCGGGCGCAAGCGGCGGCGGGCGCGCGCCGATCTTGCCCCCGAGTTTCCCGCCAAGGCTCAAGGCGGCGCCTCGCTCGATTCAAGCTCGATGACGCTGGCCAGCGCCTCGAGGGCGAGTTCGTAGCCGTGCGGCCCGAGGCCGCAGATCACCCCGCGCGCCGCGAGGCTCACATAGGAATGATGGCGGAAGCGTTCGCGCCGAAAAATGTTCGACAGATGAACTTCGATGACCGGCAAATCGGCCGCGCTGAGCGCATCGAGAACCGCCACCGACGTATGGGTGAAGGCGCCGGCATTGATGATGATGCCGTCGGCGGCCTCGCGCGCCTCGTGGATCCAGTCGACCAGCATGCCTTCGTGGTTGGTCTGGCGGAACTCGATCGCGAGGTCGAGCGCGGCGGCGCGCGCGAGGCAGCGCTCCTCGACATCGGCGAGCGTGTCATAGCCGTAGGTCGCCGGCTCGCGCACGCCGAGTAGGTTGAGATTGGGGCCGTTCAAGATAAAGACGGTCGGCAAGGGTTCACTCCGCGCCGGGTCCCCGCCTTATAGCACGGAACCGGGGCTCGCAAGGAGCCGGTGTCGGCGGCGACGCGGGCGCACGCCCTGCACGACGCCGGGCGGTGGTCGATCTATCGCAAACGCGAGAATCAGTGGCAGTCAGCACTCACCCTGTCCACTCTCTCCGCTCCGCTGGCGGTGAGAGGGGGGTGGGGGGCCAGGCCTACTCCGCCGCCGCAGCCAGCCGCGTCGGGGCCGCTGCTGCTGCCGGGGTGCGCGAGGCGGCCCAGTAGCCCACCCCCATGATCCCGGCGCCGCTGACGATGTTGCCCAGCGTCACCCATAGGAGATTCCAGCCCATGCCGGCGAGCGTCACCGTCGGCGGGTGGGGCGCGAGGAGCGCGATCGAGAACAGCGTCATGTTGGCGACCGAATGCTCGAACCCGCTGGCGATAAAGGCGTACAGGCACCAGAAGATGACGATGCACTTGGCGGTGTCGTTGGTCATCCGGGCCGAAGTCCAAATCGCCAGGCACACCAGCCAGTTGCATAGAATCCCGCGGGCGAACAATTCGAAGGCCGGGGCGTTCATCTTGGCCGCCGCGACGGTGATGATCAGCGGGTTTTTGCCGACCAGCGCCAGGCCGCCGCCGCCGGCGACAAAGATGGCTCCCAAGAGCATGCAGCCCAGCAGATTGCCGCCCCATGAGGCGCCCCAAGAGGCGGCGAGCTCCTTCAGGCCAATGCGGCGCTGCAGCCAGCCATGCGTCATGAACATCGTGTGCCCGGTGAACAGATCCGACCCGGCGAAGATGACGAGCGTCAGCGCGATCCCGAACGACGCGCCCATGACGACCGGGCGGATGTCGATATCGACGGCATTGCCGACGGCGAAGATGAGGATGATGCCGAGCCCGACATAGGCGCCCGCCATCATCGCGCTGATCGTGAAGCCGAGCGGCGCGCGGCGCAGGAATTCCGCCTTCGAGACGGCCGTCTTGGCGAACTGGTCGACGGTCTCGATGAACATGCCGGTCCTCCGTTCGGATGGGGGTGGCGCGCGGCGTGCCGGCGCGGTTGCGGGTTCAGTAGACGTCGCGCTGGTAGCGGCCCTCGGCGGCGAGGCGGGCGAGATAGGCCTTGGCCGCGGCCGGCTCCATGCAGCCCTCCTTGGCGACGATGTAAAGGAGCCCGCGATCGACATCGCGCGCCATCCGTTCAGCGTCGCCGCAGACATAGAGATGCGCGCCCTCTTCCAGCCACGCCCAGAGGAGGGCGGCGTGTTCGAGGAGGCGGTGCTGGACGTAGATCTTGTGCTCCTGGTCGCGTGAAAAAGCGGTGTCGAGCCGGTTGAGGAGGCCGTCCCGGTGCCACGCGGTCAGTTCGTCCTCGAAGAGGTAGTCCTTGTCGCGGTGCGGGTTGCCGAAGACCAGCCAGTTTGGCGCGCGGGCGCCGATCGCCTGCCGCTCCTGCAGAAATGCGCGGAACGGCGCAATCCCGGTGCCCGGCCCGATCATGATGATCGGGCGGTCGGGCGCGGCCAGGCGAAACCCGGCGACGGGATGAACATAGACGCTGATCTCGGCGCCCGGCGCGAGGCGGTCGCACAGATAGGTCGAGGCAACCCCGGTGCGCCGCCGGGCCCGCTTATGGTAACGCACCGCGGCGACGGTCAGATGCACTTCGCCGGCGGCGTATCTGGGCGAGGAGGCGATCGAATAGAGCCGCGGCTGCAGGGGATCGAGCGCCGAGATCAGCTCGGACAGAGGCGGGCGCGCCGAGGGGAAGCTTTCGAGGAGATCGAGGAGATCGGCGTCGTCCGGCCCGGCGCCTGGATAGCCTTCGGCCATCGCCTGGAGGATCCGCGATTCGTCGAGGTCGTGGGCGCGGGACGAGAGGACTTCGATCGCCCGGTCGGAGGGGCGGCGGATCTCGCAAGACTGCAACAGTGCGTCGGCGAGCGGGCGCAGGGTCCCGTCGGGGGAGAGGACCGGGGTTTCGGGCGCCGCTCGCAGACGCGCGATGATCGCCGCCACCAGCTCGGGGCAATTGCGCGCAACGACGCCGAGGCTGTCGCCGACCTGGAATCTCTGCGCGGCGCTGTCGGTTTCGAGAACGACGAGCCTGGTGTCCTTCTCCGAGCCGCCGCGATTGAGGGGCTGTGCTGCGCGCAGCCGGGCGGGGAAGGGCTCGTGGGGAGCGCGCGGCAGCGCCGGCGGGGTAGCGGCGCTTGTTGGCATCGAGGCAGCCGCGGCCGACACGGGCGCGGCGGTCTCGGCCAACAGCTCCTTCAGCTTGCGCGACGTCGCTTTGCCGCCCGGGGTGCAGCGGGCGATGTTGCCGTCGGCACCGCTGGCGATCGCTTCGGCGTAGGTCCGGCAGGTATACCCACATTGGCCGCAATCGGTCTGGGCCATCGCCGCCATCAGGAGGCGCGCGGGGCCCCGTCCGGCGGCGAGCGCGATACGCTCGTCGAGCGCGAGGCCGGGGTCGTGCCAGGGAAAATCCTCGGGCTCCCCGGGCGCCGCTCGGGACACGGCCATCGGGGGCTCGACGACGTCAGCCGTTGCATTGCCGCCGAACAGCCCGGCCAGGAACCCGTCGAGCCAGGCGCGCTGTGGCGGCGAAAACGGCGCGTTAACGGGCAGAGAGGGGGCGATGAAGCTCATCGCGTGGCCCCAACCCTGATGTCCTCCCGGCGAACGCCGGGATCCATCGCGGGGCACGTCGCCGACATGTCGAGAGTGATGACACCCTGGGCGTGCACCTCGCGGGTTGATGGGTGGATCCCGTCTTTCGCCGGGATGAGAAGATAAGGGTTGCTCACGGCGCCGCCCCGCCGCCGAACAGCGCGGCCAGTTCGGCAACGCTGTAGCGCCTGGCGAAGGCCTGGAAGGTCTCGCTTGCGCCGCGCCGGGCGAGATAGGCGCCGAGACCGGCTTCGAGCCGCCGGGGCAACTCGTCGGCCGCGATGTCGCGGCAGATCTCGCGGCCGCGCGCCGCATTGCCACCGCTGCCGCCGCCGACGATCAGGTGGTAGCCCTCGGCCTCGGCCTCGCCGAGGTCGATCTTGGTGGCAAGGAGGCCAATATCGCCGACAGTGTGCTGCGCACAGGAATTGGGGCAGCCGGTCAGGTGGATGTTGAGCGGCTGGTCGAGGGTGATCCGGCCGTCGAGATGATCGGCGATTTCGAGCGAATGGCGTTTGGTATCGCTCAAGGCGAATTTGCACCCGGTATTACCGGTGCAGGCGACAAGGCCGGCGCGCACCGCGCTCGCCTCAGTCCGCAGCCCGAGCGCCTCGATGTCGCCGACCGCGGCCGCGATCTGCGCCTCGAGAATGTCGGAGACCAGGAGGTTCTGCCACACCGTCAGCCGCAGCGTACCGGAGCCGCGCCGCGCGGCGATATCGGCGAGGCCGCGCAGTTGCTGCGCGGTGAGGCGCGCGGCCGGCACCACGACCCCGATATAGAAAACCCCGGGCTGCGCCTGCTCGTGCACGCCGACATGACCGCGCCGATCAATGGGGCCGCGCGGTTCGCACAGATCGGCGGCGACAAAGCGCCAGGGGAACGGCAGGTGGCCAGCCGCCTCGCTCACCACCTTCTCCAACCCCCAGCGTTCGATCAGGTATTTGAGCCGCGCCCGCTTCCGGTCGGTGCGGTCGCCGTGGTCGATGAAGACGCGCAGGATCGCGGCGGCGGCGGCGACGACCTCGTGCGGCAGGAGGAGGACGCCGGCATCACGCGCGAGGCTGCCGTGCCCGGTGAGGCCGCCGAGCAGCATGCGGAAATAGACGCCCTCGGCGGCCGGCCGGCCCGGCCCGACCCGGACCGCCATAAAGCCGATATCGGCGGTGTCTTCGAGCATCGCGATCTGGCCGCCGCCATCGAAAGCGATGTTGAACTTGCGCGGCAGGCCATAAAGCTCGCGGTGGTTGAGGATGTGATGATAGAGCGCGCGGGTCAGGGGCCGCGTATCGAAGAGCTCGTCGGGGTCGATGCCGGCCAGGGGGCTGCCGGTCAGGTTGCGGATGTTGTCGGCGCCGGCGCCGCGCGACGTCAGGCCCAACTCCTGCACCGCCTCCAAGACCTCGATCGGATAGGCGGCGCCGATCTCGCGGATCTGCAGATTGGCCCGGCTCGTGACGTCGAGCGTGCCACCGCCGAAGCGCTCGGCGATGGCGGCGAGGCCCGCAGCCTGATGCGCCGAGAGGATGCCGCCCGGCAAGCGCAGGCGGAGCATGAACGCATCCTGGTTGGGCGCGACATAAAAGAGGCCGTGGAATTTGTGGCGGAAGACGTCGAGGCCCTTGGGGAAGCGGCCGGCGGCTGCGTTGGCGGCGATTTCGTCCCACATGTCGAACGGGTTCTTCTCGCGCTTCGCCAACTCTTCGGGGACGAGCTTGCCGCCGGTCGCGACCGCGCGTTCTTGCGCTGCAATATGGATCGCGCTCGGGTCGGAGGCGCGCGGCGTGTCGGCATCGTCGGGCTGCGCCGGCATGGCCATTGCCGCCCCATTGGGCACGGAAATGCCGCGTTTTGTGGCAATCCCAGCGATGAAGCCTTCGAGGTATTGCTTCTGGTCTTCGGTAAAGCCTGGTTCCTGCGGCATCGATCCTGGCGTCGGCGGTGACACGATTGCTGCGACGCAGCAAACACCGTGCCAATCGCCCGGGCACCACCCCTCTCTCCCGTAATGCGGGAGACGGCTCGCTATTCGATGACTTGGTCCGCGCGCAGCAGCAGCGAGTGGGGAACGGAAATCCCCATGTCTTTCGCGGCCTTCAGGTTGATGATGAGCTCAAATTGGCTCGGCTCTTCAACCGGAAGGTCGGCCGGCTTGGCGCCGTTCGCAATCTTGTCGACATAGGCGGCGGCACGCCGGAACATCGGCTCTACCTTCGGGCCAAACTCCATCAAACCACCGCCGCTGACGCCCTGACCCGGTTGGAACATTGTCGGGATTTGATGTTTGGTCACGAACTCGATGATGCGGGGCTGATCGTTACCGCGCATCGGGCCGTACAAGACGACGAGGCCCCCAGGGCGGCTGCTCTCGATTGCCGCGAACGCCTTGTCGAAATCGTCGGAGCTGGTAACACGGACGGACTGAAGGGTCACGCCAAGCTGCGGTACTGCCTGCTCGATGTTTTGGAAAGCGAGCGCCATTCCCGGAATACCGCCGTTCCATAAGACGGCAACCCGCGAGAGACCCGGTACCGCTTCCTGCAGCAGCTGCACGCGCTTGGCTGCAATCTCGGCCGCGTTGATGGCTAGCCCGGTCACGTTGCCGCCAGGCCGCGCGAGACTTGCTACGAGGCCGGTCTCGACGGCGTCGCTGACCCCGACCATGATGATCGGGAGGGTTTTCGTCGCCTTTGTGGCCGCGGTTGTCAGCGAAAGGTTCAGCGTCAGCAGGATATCGACCTTCGATTGCACGAATTCCTCGGCTAGTCGCGGCATCGCCTGGGAATTGCCTAGCGCGCTTTTGTATTCGACGATTATGTCGCGCCCGGGCGTGTAACCGAGCTCGCGCAACCCATCGGCGAACTCTCGCGCGGCCCGAGAGGTGTCTGGATCGAACGTCGGGGCGATTGGGCCAAGGATTCCGACCCGCACGGTGTGTCCGGGCGGCCCCGCCGCCGCGATACGGATGAGGACGATGCAGGCCGCGAGCGCGACGTCGACAACCGCGAGCCCCCGTTTTGAACTCTGCTGCCAATTCATCATCGCGAGTTACTCCTCCCGCATTGCCTTTAGCCGGTAGAGCAGTTCGAGCGCCTCGCGCGGGCTCAGTTCGTCGGGCTGAACCTCACGCAGCAGATCCTCCAGGGGCGAGGCGCGCGGCGCCGGCTCGGGCGCGGCGCGGCGGGAGGCGCGGAACAACGGGAGATCGTCGGCGAGCCGGGCGAGGGCGCCGCTCTCGTCGCCCTTTTCGAGGATGGCGAGAACTTCTTCGGCGCGCCCGGTGACCGCCTTAGGCAGGCCCGCGAGCCTGGCGACATGGATGCCGTAGGAGCGGTCGGCGGTGCCCGGCGCGACCTCATGGAGGAACACGACGTCGCCCTGCCATTCCTTGACCCGCATCGTGTGGCAGGCGAGTGCCGGCAGCTTGGCGGCGAGCGCGGTCAGCTCGTGGTAATGGGTCGCGAAGAGGGCGCGGCAGCGATTGACGTCATGCAGGTGCTCGAGCGCCGCCCAGGCGATCGAGAGCCCGTCATAGGTCGCGGTGCCGCGCCCGATTTCGTCGAGGATGACAAAGCTGTTGGGGCCGGCCTGGTTGAGGATCGCCGCGGTCTCGACCATCTCGACCATGAATGTGGAACGGCCGCGCGCCAGATCGTCGGCGGCGCCGACCCGGCTGTAGAGGCGGTCGACGATGCCGATCCGCGCCCGCCGCGCCGGCACGAACGAGCCGATCTGCGCGAGGATCAGAATGAGCGCGTTCTGGCGCAAAAACGTGCTCTTGCCGGCCATGTTGGGACCGGTGACGAGCCAGATCCGATCCTCGCCCAGGACGCAATCATTGGCGATGAAGCTGGCACTCCCGGCGAGCGCGGCTTCGACCGTCGGGTGTCGCCCGCCGGTGATCTCGAGCGTGGTGCCGGGCGCGACCTCGGGCCGGGTCCAGCCCGACTCGGCGGCGCATTCGGCGTGGCTGGCGGCTACATCCAAGGTGGCCAGCGCGGTTGCTGCGGCGGCGATCTCAGGGCGGCCGGCGATGATCTCGCCGGTGAGGTCGTCGAACAGGCGCAATTCGAGGGCGAGCGCGCGGTCGGCGGCGCTGGCGATCTTGCTCGCCAGCTCCCCGAGTTCGACCGTGGTGTAGCGCAGCGCCCCGGCCATCGTCTGGCGGTGGATGAAGGCGGGCCCAAGCGTGCCCCCGAGCCTTTCGACGTTCGCCGCCGACACCTCGATGTAATAGCCGATGACGTTGTTGTGGCGGATGCGTAAGGAGGCGACCCCGGTCGCCTCGGCATAGCGCGCCTGGAGGGCGGCGATCGTGCGCCGGCTCTCGTCGCGCAATTCGCGCAACTGGTCGAGCTCGGGCGCGTAGTGCGTTGCGATAAACCCGCCGTCGCGGGCGACGAGCGGCAGCTCGGCGGCGAGCGCGCGCTGGAGGCGGTCGACGAGGGCGCCATGGTCGCCGAGCCCCGCTTCGGCGCGCGCCAACAGCGCCGGCAGCGGCACGAGGCCGGGCGCGAGCAGAATGCCGCGAATGAGTGCGGTCTGACCAAGCCCGTCGCGCAACGCGGCGAGGTCGCGCGGGCCGCCGCGCCCGAGGCTGAGGCGGGTAAGGGCGCGCTCGATGTCGGGGCAGCGGCGCAGGCGCTGACGCAACGCCGCGCGCTGGTCGGCGCGGTCGAGAAAGAATTGCACCGCGTCGAGCCGCGCACCGATCGCGTCGGGTGCGGTCAACGGGGCGGCAAGCTGCTCGGCCAGGAGCCGCGCACCGGGTCCGGTCAGCGTGCGGTCGATCGTGGCGATGAGGCTGCCGCGGCGCTCGCCCGATAGGGTCGTCGCCAGTTCGAGGTTGCGCCGGGTGGCGGCGTCGATCTGCATGACCGCCTCGGGCGCCACGCGAACGGGCGGCGCGAGATGCGGAGCGCGGCCGTGCCCGCCGGCTTGCTGGGTCAGCGCGACATAATCGACGAGCGCCCCGGCCGCAGCGATCTCGGCCCGGCCGAAATGACCGAACCCGTCCAATGCCTTGACGCCGTAAAAGCCTTCGAGCCGGCGGCGCGCCGCCTCGCTGTCAAAGCGCGGGTTGGCGAGCGGGGTCAAGGCCCCCTTCCAGTCGCCGAACAGTTCGTTGAGCGAAGAGCGCGCCAGCAGCCGCTCGGGGAGGAGGATTTCGCCCGGCATGATGCGCGCCAGATCGGCGGCGAGCGATGCTTCTGCGCTCGGCGCAAGCGAGAAGGCCCCGGTCGACAGATCGAGCCATGCCAACCCCAATTCGCCGCCAACTTCGGCGATCCCCGCGAGGTAGTTGTTGCGGCGCGCATCGAGCAGCCCGTCCTCGGTCAGCGTGCCGGCGGTGACCACGCGCACCACGGCGCGCTTTACCACCGCCTTCCCGCCACGCCGCCGGGCTTCGGCCGGGTCCTCGATCTGCTCGCAGATCGCCACCTTGAACCCGGCGCGGATGAGGCGTGCCAGATAGGAATCGGCGGTATGCACCGGCACCCCGCACATCGGGATGTCGGCGCCGTCATGCCGGCCGCGCTTGGTTAGCGCGATGTCGAGCGCCGACGCGGCGGCCTGCGCGTCCTCGAAGAACAATTCGAAGAAATCGCCCATCCGGAAGAACAGGAGACACCCGGGATGGGCGGCCTTGATCTCGTGATACTGCGCCATGACCGGCGATGCTGCCGCGTGCGGCAGGGGCGAATCGCGGGAGGGCTCTGCGGTCATCGGCGCGCGGGCGGGGGATCGGAAAAGATCGTGGGAGAGGAAAGCCGGTTTCGACGTTACCATGGAGGGGAACAGAACACGCAACGGATGATCGCGATGAGCCCAGCCCCCTCGGCCTTTCCGGTGATCCGTGAAGCGGTCGCCTCGTTCCCCGACCGCAAGCATTTTCAGGGCGCCGTTGCGGCGCTGCTGGCGGCCGGTTTCGCGCCGAGCGATCTGTCGGTGCTGGCCTCGCACGAGGGGCTGAGCACGGCCGCCGAGAAGCCGGGTGGTCTGATCGCCGCGGGGCTGAGCGACGAGATCACCTACATCGCGCCGTTGACCGTCGCCGGTATCATCCTCATTTCGGGCGGCCCGATCGCCGCGACGCTCGCGGCCCTCCTCGCCGCCGGGCTCGGCGGCGCGGCGCTGAAGCAGCTGTTCGACGATTATGCCGCCGCGCCGCACCGCGAACAGTTCGCCGCCGCGCTCGCCGCCGGCGCGGCCCTGTTATGGGTGCGCTGCGCCGATTCGGAAATCGAATTGCGCGCCGTGCGTATCCTCGAAGAAGCCGGTGGGCAGCGCGTCCACATCCATGGCCACCCGGCGGGAGAAGCACCGAGGGGATAGGAGCGACAAGTGCCCCCACCCCTTCCCTCCCCGGGAGGGAAGGGGTGGGGGCCAGGATTGGGTGCTCGGTCAGCCCTGCGGACGGTGGCGGCGGACGGCTTCGGGGTTCGTTGAATCGGCGCCCATATAGACGCCCTTCTCCCAGCTGCGCTTCAACGGATCGACGACGTTGAGGCGCATCCGGCCGACGCGCTCGACCTCGATCTCAACGTTTTCGCCGTCCTGCAAGGCGCCGAGGCCCTCGTGATTGGTGCCGCAGGCGATCAGGTCACCCGAGTTCAGGGTCATGATCGAGGAGGCGAACTCGACCAATTCGGGAACCCGGTGCTCCATGTCGTCGGTGTTGTAGTTGTGGCGCAATTGCCCGTCGTCCCAGAAGCGCACGACGATATTGTTGGGGTCGGGGATCTCGTCGGCCGTGGTGATGCAGGGACCGATCGGGGCGAAGGTGTCGAAGGATTTGCCGAGCCAGCTGCCGGCCTTCCAGGTGCGCCGGCCCTCGCCGCGTGCCGAGACGTCGATGAGCCCGGTATAGCCGAAAACCGCGCCCCGCCAATCCTCGCGCCGCACCTTCTTGGCTGGGCCCTTGATGACGATCGCGAGCTCGGCCTCGTGCATGAAGATCCAGGGCTCGGTCAGGTCCGGCAGCATGATCGTGTCGCCCGGGCCGACGACCGCCTCGGGGTTCTTCATGAACATGTTGAGCGCGCGCGGCTCGCGCTGCGCATGCTCCCAGTAGTTGCCGATGCAGCAGAGGATCTTGCCCGGCCGCGGCAACGGCGGCCGCAGGCGCACCGTATCCAGCGGGAGGGCGGCGCCGTCGCTTGCCAGCTTATCGAGCGCCGGACGCAATTCGGCGAAGCCGTCGATGATGCCCACCATCGTCAGCTGGGGCGTGTAGCGCCGGGCGACCGCGCCCGAAATATCGACGACGCCGCGTTCGGTCAAAATCCCGGGCGTCGGTTCGCCGTGGTCCGCGCGCTCGAACAGCACCAGTTTCATCGCCGATCCTCCCCGGGTGTCGTTGGCATCGCCTGCTATCCCCCGGTTGTCGTTCCGGCGCAAGCGGGAATAGGGGTTCGGCGCCGGCCGCGACCCGCCTCTGGTAACCCTCGGGCGACGAGCGCGAATCCAACTTCCCGCGTCCGCGGGAATAACGGATACATAGGAAGCATGGCACACCCCGTGGATCGAGCGTGGCGATGAGGGTTCTTCACAGATCGATGCCGAGGCTGATCGTGCTCACCTTTGTCGCGGCGCTGCCGATCGGCTGCGCCACGCCCGAGCCGCCTCCTCCGGCCAACCCGTTCGCCGGCGCCTGGACGACCGTCGAGCGCCAGCAGATCGCCTTTCGCGACGACACCGTCGTGCTCCGCCCGCCGGATGCCGCGGCGACGGTGATGGCGGCGGATTCCTGCGACGGCGAGTTCCGTTTCGACTACGCCCGCAAAAGCCGCGAGGCGCTGATCGCGCTGGCGCCGCGGCAGCCCGATGTCACAGGCAAGCTGACGCACTTATTGTTGCAGCCGGACTATCCGGTGGCCGAACTGGTGTGCGGCGAGGGCAACACCACCTACGTGCTGTTGGGCCAGCGCGATCTGGTGGCGATCTATCGCGACCGCGACATCGCCGGCATCGAGCGGCTGTCGCGGCTCTGAGCGCCGCACGCCAATGGAACCTCGGCTCAAAAGCGGGATCTGGGTGCAGGCGCTGATCCGCCGCTGCGATCTTGCCGCGGTCGCGGTCGCCGTGGTGGCGAAGGGTGACGGCGACGCCGGGGCGATCCTCCTGAAACTGAGCGGGCGCGAGGGCGACAACACGGTGCTGGCGCAGGCACGCCGGGCCGATGGGGCCGCGGTATGGATGCGCGCGACCGGCCCGGCCCCGGTGTCCGACGCCGAGGCCGACGCCTACATCGCCCGGCAGCGCGGCCGCGACCCCGATCTGTGGGTCATCGAGATCGAGAGCACCGCGCCCGACCGGTTGCTCGATGCGCCGATTGTGTCCTAGCTAAACCCGCGGAGGCGCGATGACCGCAAAACGCAGCGCACTGGCGAGCGCGCCGGCGCACCCCGATGTCGAGATCCTCGGCGCCGAGGTTGGCTTTGCCCGCCATTTGTCGGTTGAAGTGGTACGCTTCCGCCATCGCCTGTTTGAGGGCGGCTGGAGCGGGGAGCGGGTGTTCGACGTGGTGCGGCGGGGTGCCGCCGCCGCGGTCCTCCTCTACGACCCCGAGCGCGACAGCGTCGTTCTCGTCGAGCAATTCCGCATCGCCGCGCTCTATGGCGGTCGCTCACCCTGGCAGGTCGAGGCGGTGGCCGGCCTCATCGATCGCGACGAGAGCCCCGCGGAAGTCGCCCGGCGCGAGGCGAAGGAAGAAGCCAATCTCGACCCCATCGGCCCGCTCGTGCCGATCCAGACCATGCTGCCGGCATGCGGCAGCTATGACGAAGCGGTCCATCTATTTTGCGGCCGGGTCGATTGCCGCGGCGCCGGCGGGATCTATGGGCTCGCCGCCGAGCAGGAGGACATCCGGATCGTCGTCAAGACGATTGCCGAAATCGAGACGATGCTCGATCACGGCCAGATCGACAGCGCCCACACGCTGATCAGCCTCTATTGGCTGTTGCGCCACCGCGGCCGGCTGCGGGGTCTGTGGGGGGTCACCCCGGCGGCTTCTTGAAGTGCTTGGAGAGCGCGAGGCCTTGGCTTTGGTAGGATGAGCCGATCGCGCCGCCATAAAGCCGGTCGGGCCGGGTGATCAGCCGCTCATAGACGAGGCGGCCGATGATCTGCCCGTGTTCGATCAGAAACGGGACCTCGTGCGAGCGGACTTCGAGGACGGCGCGGCTGCCGGCCCCGCCGGTCTCTTCCATGCCGAAGCCGGGATCGAAGAACCCCGCATAATGGACGCGGAATTCGCCGACCAGCGTGTCGTAGGCCAGCATCTCCGCCGCCTGGTCGGCCGGCACCGCCACCGGCTCGCGCGAGGCGAGGATATAGAAATCGTCGGGATCGAGGATGATGCCCTCGCCGCGCCGAGTAAACACCGGGTCCCAGAAATCGCCAACCTCGTAATAGTAGATGCGGTCAACATCGATCACCGGGGCATGCTTTCTGGCCTTGTAGCCGACAAAGCCGCTGCCGTGCTCGCCGACAACGTCGACGGTAACCGCGAGGCCGCCTTCGAGGAGTTCCCGCTGGATTGGCGAACCCGGCGGGACGACGGTAAAGCCGATCTCTTCGTGGAGCCGGCGCAGCGCGGCGTTGCTCGAGGTCGGCCGGCCACGCCGCACGCGAAGCTGCACGAGGCGCGAGCCCTTGCGCACCATGACGCTGAAGGATCGGGGCGACAGTTCGGCATAGAGCGGCCCCGCGTAGTTCGAGCGGACCTGATCGAACTCGGTGCCGTGATCGGTGATGACCCGGGCGAAAATGTTGAGGCGCCCGGTCGAGCTTTTCGGGTTGGCCGAGCCCGAGGTGCGGTAGCGCAGCGCCAGATGCTCGAGGAGCGGGACGATATAGATGCAATCGCGCTCGAGAACGGCGCCCTCGCGCAAGTCGAGGCTGTGCAGCGTCAGCGCCCGCAGCCCCTCGGCAACGGTGCGCTCGCGGCCAGGCAGAAAGCTCGCGCGGACCCGGTGGGCAACCTCGCCCAGGCGCAGATCGAGGCTCGACGGCTGGATCTGATCGTCCTCGATCGGCTCCAGGGACTGGATCTCACGGGTGCGCTCGATCGCGTCGCGCAACAATTGCGACGGCAGGATCCCGGTGCCGCGCTCCAGTTCTTTCGGTTCGGGCGGGGGGAACAGCTCGCCCATCGAACGCTCGGGGAGCGGCGCGGGAAAGAGCTCGCCCTCAGGCCCCGCGCTCATTGGACGACGATCTAATACGCCTGCTCGCTGTAGGCCGGCTCGATCCGGCCGCCCCAGCGCGTTCTGTAATCCTCGATCAGTTCCTCGGCCGGGGTACGCCCGCCGCCGGCGATCGAGAAGAGGGTATCGAGATAGTGCGTCTCATCGTCGCCGCACTGGTCGCGTCGGGCGCGGCGGTGCAGCCCGTCGCGGGCGATTTCCAGCACCTCGAGCGCAATGTCGCGAAAGGTGCGGCTGCGGTGCGGGGTGTCGAGGCCGAGCCGCGGCACGTCAACCCGCATCGCCGCGCGCTCCTCGGCCGTCCAGTCGGCGACGAGTTCCGCGGCTGCGTCGAGCGCGGCTGTGTCATAGAGGAGCCCGACCCACAGCGCCGGCAGCGCGCACAGGCGCCGCCACGGGCCGCCATCGGCGCCGCGCATCTCGAGATATTGCTTGAGGCGAACTTCGGGAAAGGCGGTCGTCAAATGGTCGGCCCAGTCGCCTATCAGCGGCAGTTCGCCCGGCAATGCCGGGAGCTTTCCCGCCATGAAGTCGCGAAACGATTGCCCGCTGGCGTCGATGTAGGTCCCGGCGCGATAGACAAAATACATCGGCATGTCGAGGATGTAGTCGACGTAGCGTTCGAACCCGAACCCGTCCTCGAAGACGAACGGCAAAGTGCCGCAGCGGTCGGGATCGGTATCGGTCCATACCAGGCTGCGGTAGCTGAGGTAGCCCGACGGCTTCGCTTCGACAAAGGGCGAGTTGGCGAAGAGCGCCACGGTCAACGGCTGCAGCGCGAGGCTGGTGCGAAACTTCTTCACCATGTCGGCTTCGGATTGGTAATCGAGATTGGCCTGGACGGTACAGGTGCGCAGCATCATGTCGAGGCCGAGCCGGCCCTTTTTCGGCATGTAGTCGCGCATGATCCGATAGCGGCCCTTGGGCATCCACGGCACTTCGTCCCGCCGCGATTTCGGGTCGAAGCCGAGCCCGATCATGCCGAGTCCCAGTTCGTCGCACACCTCGCGCACCTGGCGCAGGTGTTCGTGCACTTCATCGCAGGTCTGGTGGATCGTTTCGAGTGGCGCGCCACTCAGTTCGAATTGGCCGCCGGGTTCGAGGGTGATCGAACATTGGGCGTCGTTTGCGAGGGCGATGATGTTGCCCTTCTCGGTAACGGGCTTCCAGCCGAACCGCGTCATGCCCTGGAGGAGCGCGCCGATCCCGTCCGGCCCCTCATAGGCAACCCGGGTCAGATCCTTGCGGCGAAACACGAATTTTTCGTGCTCGGTGCCGACCCGCCAGGCCGGGGGCGGCTTATTGCCGGCCTCATGATACTCGACGAGCTGCCGCTTACTGGTGATCGGCGGTCCTGCTACACCCGACGGCCCGGACATACGGCTTGATTAACTCCCCCAATGGGCCGCGAGGCGGTGTGCCTCACCGCATCCGGCGGCGGCGCCAATCCCCGGCAATCGCCTGAAAAACCGCCAGGGCGGCGAGAACGGCGGTCTCGGCGCGCAGCACTCTCGGGCCGAGCCCGACCCGAGTAACAATGGGAAGTTTGCCGAGAGCGTCAAGCTCCGTGTCGGTAAAGCCGCCTTCCGGGCCGACAAAGAGCGCGGCTGACGCGTCCGCGGGAAACCCGGCGAGCGCGTCGGCGATTGGCGGGCCGAGGCCGCTCTCGTCGCACACGACGAGGCGCCGTCCGGCGGGCCAGGCGGCGAGCACCCGGTCGAGCGGCTCGGGGGCGACCAACTGCGGCACCGACAGGCGTTCGCTCTGCTCGGCCGCGGCGACCGCCAGCGCACGGAGCCGCTCCAGGTTGATCCGCCCTGGCTGGGTGCGCGCCGTCCACACCGCCGCGAGCCGGCCGGCGCCGAGTTCGGTCGCCTTCTCAACCAGCCAATCGAGCCGGGTGCGCTTCAGCGGCGCGAACAACAGCCACAGATCGGGCTCGGGCGTCGCCGCGCGCATTTGTCGCTCAACCGTCACGCGGGCTCCTTTCTTGCCAACTTCGCCAATCCGGCACAGAAATTCGCCTTCGGCCGCGTTGAACGCCGCAACCGGCGCGTCGGGGCCGAGCCGCAACACGTTGCGCATCCGGTGCGCCTGCGCGCCGTCGAGCTCGATCACGGCGCCGGCAGCCAGCCCTTCCGGGATGTAGAGACGGGTCGCTGGACGTCCTGACAGGAGAGCCACCTTCCTGCTGCGGCACCGCAGGAGATTAGGGCATTCGCGACACCGCCGAAACGCCTGGCGCGAGCCGACCCGATGATCGGCCTCGCGGTCGCGCCGGCTTGCCGCTACATTTCGCCAAATCGGCGAGGTATTCCTGTCACTCGGCGATCACCAGGAGGATACGCGATGGCAAAGCCGCGCATTTGGCGAATGTTGAGTGGCGCGATCCTCGCATCGATGTGCCTTGCGTGGCCCACTTCCGCGTTCGCCGCCAGCTCTTCGGTGAACCTCGAATGGTTCTCCTGGTCGATTTTTCGGTTGACCTCGCCGACCGGCAAGATCGTGCTGACCAATCCGTTCGTGACCAACCCGGACAGTAAGGTCCAGGTCGCCGATTTCCCCAAAGTCGACGTCATCGTCGTTGCCGACGGCCATGGCGACGAGGTCGGATCGGCCGCCGAAATCGCTCTCGCCACCGGCGCCAAGATCGTCACTACCTGGGAGATGTACAATGTCTGGTTCGAGCCGCGCAAGGTGCCGCTCGAGCAGGTGCTGCGCTCGGAACCCGGCGATTGGAACAAGATAGGCGACATCTTGGTCCGCAATATCCCCTCGTTCCACGGCTCGGGGACCCGCGACAAGCTCGATGGCGGCCCGGCGATGGGATTCATGATCAAGTTCGAGAACGGGCTCAGCGTTTATTTCGCCGGCTCGACCGCGCCGACCCTCGAGATGACGATGTGGGGCCGCCTGTACAAGCCGGATGTCGCGATCCTTCAGATGTCGGCCGGAAGGGACCCGCAGGACCTCGTCGAGGAGATCCGGATGCTGCGGACCGGCAATCCCAATCTGAAGACGATCATCCCGCACCACAATCGCTTGCAGGTGCCGCCGGGCGGCACCACCCCAGCCGAGGTTGCCGCTGCTGTCAAGGCGGCCAAGCTCCCCGTCAAGGTGCTGATCCCCGAGCCCGGCAAGAGCTACGAACTGAGCCGATAGCCAAGCTTCGGCGCCGGAGTGAGCCCGGGAAGCCCCCACCCCACCCCTCCCCTCCCCGGGCTTGACCCGGGGATCACGGGGGAGGGAGGGACTCGCGCCGGAGACGTCGGAGGGTGGGGGATTTCCGATCCCACCGACATCCACCCCGGCGATTGGGTGGAGCGCTGGCTGCCGGGGTGGGCCGAGCCCTATGCGCGACTCGCCCGGCTCGATCGCCCGATCGGCACGTGGCTGTTATTGTTTCCCGCCTGGTGGGGGATCGCGCTCGCCACCCCCGGCTGGCCCGACCCGGTGCTGCTGGCGCTGTTCGCGCTCGGCGCGGTGGTGATGCGCGGCGCCGGCTGCACCCTCAACGACATCGTCGACCGTGAGTACGACGGCGAGGTTGCGCGCACGCGCCTCAGGCCGCTGCCGAGCGGACGGGTGAGCGTGACGCGGGCGGCCCTTTTCATGCTCGGGCAGCTGGCGCTCGGCGCCGCGATCCTCTTCAGCCTCAACCGCGCCAGCATCCTCCTCGGGATCGCCGTCCTCGGGCTCATCGCCACCTATCCCTTCATGAAGCGGATCACCTGGTGGCCGCAGGTCTTTCTCGGCCTCAACTTCAACTGGGGTGCGCTCCTCGGCTGGACCGCGGTCACGGGCCGGCTCGCGTGGCCGCCCATCCTCCTCTACCTCGGCGGCATCCTGTGGACGATCGGCTACGACACGATCTACGCCCATCAGGACAAGGAGGACGACGCGCGGATCGGCGTCAGATCCTCGGCCCTCGCCCTCGGGGAGCGGACCCGGCCGTGGCTGTTCGTGTTTTACGGCGGGGCCGCCGCGCTGTGGGCCATAGCGGGCGGCGCGGCCGGGCTGGGGCGGCCGTTTCGCTTCGCGCTCGCCGCCGCCGCCGTGCAGCTGTGGTGGCAGGCGCAATGGGTCGCGACCGGCAACCCGGCCGATTGTCTTGCCAAGTTCCGCTCGAACCGCTGGGTCGGATGGCTGATTTTCGCCGGCATCGTCGCCGGGCATTTCAACTGAGCCCCAGTGCCGATGGATCCGGCGCTCTTCATTCGGGATAACACAGCGGTCGCCGCGCCGCCGCTGGTGCCGGAGATCCGCCTCCACCTCGCCTCTGAGGTGACGCCGATCTGGCAGGCGACCGAGGAGACCCTTGCCCGCAACGGCCTGCCTCCGCCGTTCTGGGCCTTCGCCTGGGCTGGCGGCCAGGCCGTCGCCCGCTATCTTCTCGATCATCCGCAAATGGTGGCCGGCCGCGAGGTGCTCGATTTCGGCGCCGGCTCGGGGCTCGTTGCGATCGCCGCCGCCAAGGCCGGCGCGGCGCGCGTCACCGCGGCCGAGATCGATCCGTTCGCCGCCGCCGCGATCGCCGCCAATGCGGTCCTCAACGGTGTTGCGATCGAGGTGCTGACCGAGGACCTCCTCGGAGGCGCCAACGGTGGCGACAAGCGGTTCTGGAAGGCGGTCACGGCGGGCGACATCTGCTACGAACAGCCAATGGCGGAACGCGCGCTCAGGTGGCTGCGCCGCCTCGCCGGACGGGGCAGCCGGGTCCTCCTCGGCGATCCCGGGCGGGCCTATCTGCCGGGGGTCGGCTTGTGCGAGATGGCGCGCTACGATGTGCCGACCGATAAGGAGCTTGAAGGACGCGAGCGGTGCGACGCCTTTGTGTGGCGCGTCCTGCCGCGCTGAGGGAGACGGCGCTGACCCCTAACAAGACGATCGTCGTCGCCGCGCTCGGCACCACCCAGACGCTGGCCTGGGCATCGAGCTACTATCTGCCGGCGATCCTCGGCACCCCGATCGCGGCGGCGCTCGATATTAAGGCCAGCGTCTTTTTCGGCATCTTCTCCGGTTCGCTTCTGCTCGGTGCGGCGATCAGCCCGTACGTCGGACGGCTGATCGACGACCATGGCGGGCGCGCGATCCTGGCCGCCTCGAACCTGGTGCTGGCGATCGGGCTCGCCGCGCTCGGCCTGGCGCAGGGCGTCGTCAGCCTGACGGTTGCGTGGTTCATCCTCGGCATCGGCATGGCGATCGGCCTCTACGACCCGGCTTTCGCGACGTTGACCCGGCTCTACGGCCGCGACGCGCGCGCGCCCATCACCGGGATCACCCTCATCGCCGGGTTTGCCAGCACCGTCGGCTGGCCGGTCTCGGCGTGGTTGGAGCACGGCTTTGGCTGGCGCGAGGCCTGCCTCGTCTGGGCCGGGCTCAACCTGTTCGCGGCGCTGCCGCTCAACTGGTGGATCATCCCGCCGGCGCCGCCGCTCTTCGCGCCTGGGCAGAGGGAGCGCGAGGGGATTATCGAGACCGAGCCGCCGCGCGGCGCAATGCCGATCCTCGCCGTCTATTTTTGCGCGACCGCGTTTGTCACCGGCGCGATGGCGGCCCACCTCCCGCGCTTTCTCGAGATCGCCGGCGCCAGCGAAACCACGGCGATTGCCGCCGGGGCGCTGGTCGGACCGGCCCAGGTCGCCGCGCGCCTCGTCGAGTTCAGCCTCTTTCGGGCGGTCCACCCGCTCTGGTCGGGCCGGATCGCGGCGCTGATGCACCCGCTCGGCGCCACCGCGCTTGGGGTCTTCGGCCCTGCCGGAATCGCCCTCTTCGCGCTGTTGCACGGCGCCGGCAACGGCCTCGTCACGATCGCCCGGGGGACGCTTCCGCTGGCAATTTTCGGTCCCATCGGCTACGGGCTGCGCACCGGCATCCTCGCCGCTCCGGCGCGCATCGCGCTGGCCACTGCGCCATTCGTCTTCGGCCTCTTGCTCGACGGGATCGGGATTTTCGCGATTCTCGTCTCGGCCGGGCTCAGCCTTGCCGCCTTTCTCTCGCTCTGGCTGTTGCGGTCGCGCCCGGCCCTGGCGGCTGCACCGGCGGCAAGCGAGTGATCGAGCATGGGACGCTGATCGCATGCGGATAAATTGCTCTCTCGCGCTTGCCCTCGCCGTCGCCTTCGGTGCAGCGCAGGCGGTCGCGCAACCCCGAACGGCGAGCCCGGCCGCGACCCGGCTCGCCGCCGGGCACCTCGCCAGCGTCATCGACCAGCCGCTCTTTCTCAGGCTGTACCGGATCCACCTGCCGGCCGGGCAGCACGCACCGTATGACGGGTCGAGCTCGCTTTTCTACGATTTGTCGGGCGCGGCGGCGATCGATCTCGGCAGCGGCGCCGCCCAACCCCTCGCCGAGGGTGCCGGGGCCTTCATCGCGGCGGGCCAGGCGGTGACGATCAGCGCCGGCCAATCCGAGCCATCGGAGCTCCTGTTGTTTGTCCTGACCGCCCGTCCCAACGAGCGCTGGCCGATATTCGACCGACCGGCGTCCACGGAGGAGCTGCTTCGCACCCCCGACCCGTTGCTGGGTCTGCAGGCCGGACCCTACGAATTCAGCCTTAGCCGCGTGGCCCTCCCGATAGCGACGCCGGCGGGCCCGCCCGAATCCCGCTCCGGTGCCGCGCTCGATTACATCCTCTCGGGCACCGGCGCGGTGACGGCGGACGGCAAAACCGAAACGCTGCCGGCTGAAACGCCGCTGATCGAGGGCTTTGGCTGGGTCCACCAATGGGCCAATCCCGGCGCCGCGCCGCTCGTCCTCCTAGAGGCCAACGTCAGCCGCGAGGGCGAGCCGGCGGTTGTTCCGGCAACGGCGAAGTAGCTGCAGCGGACCCGCCGATGCGCTCGCCAAGCCGGCGCCGGGCGCCTATATAGCGGGCCATGCCTTACGCCAGCCTGCGCGACTTCATCGCCCGGCTCGAAACGAGCGGGCGGCTCACGCGGGT
>Ga0209415_10003754_pt1 | contig 28197 bp, 27 predicted proteins | sample PeaSoiSIISIP2007_FD_187696 | JGI IMG/M metagenome (GOLD analysis project Ga0209415, IMG submission 187696) | Peat soil microbial communities from Weissenstadt, Germany - SII-SIP-2007 (SPAdes) (version 2) | ecosystem: Environmental > Terrestrial > Soil > Wetlands > Peat | place: Germany... | reverse complement strand
TTCGGATTTCGGATTTCCTTCGGATTTCGGATTTCCGCCCCGGACATTTCCTTCGGGCCTTCGGCCTTCGGATTTCGGATTTCGCGTCTTAGGGCAGGGTCTCGCTGGTGAGGATGAACCGGGGCTGGACCTGGGAGTTGCCGAAGTGCTCGAGCAGAGAGCCTTGGAGGGGTCCGGGCAGGATGCCGTTGGTGCTGGAGACGAACACCGGGACGGGGTCGGCTGCGCGAGGCACGGCAATGGCGGCCAAGGATTGAGAGCCGCCGAGGAGGTCGGGTCTGCCGATTTCGGCAGGGGCGACGGAGCAAAGGATACCCGCCAGGAGCAGACCGCACACACTGAGCGAGAAAGCGCCGGCCACGGCCGGCCGCTGTTCGAGAGCGGAGACGAGGCGCTGGAGCCAGGGGGTTTGCCACAGCCAATGACCAAAACCAAGCGCTTCTTCGCCCGCTTCACCCGCCTGGATGCGGAGCATGACGCGGCGGGAGAAGTCATCGAAGAAACCGGGCGGCGGCTGTTCGTAACGTTTGACTATGAGCAGTCGGCGCAACCGCTCGAAGTTCTCCGGTTCAGGATTCATACTACTTCAAATAATCGGACAAGTAGGCCTGCAACTGCTGGCGGGCGTAAAACAGCCGCGAGCGGACGGTGCCGATATTGCAGTCCATAATCTTCGCAATTTCTTCATGCGACAAACCTTGCACATCATGCAGAGTCACTACCAATCTATGGGGTTCAGACAGCTTCTGCATCGCCGTGTTCAATTTTTCCTGGAGTTCGGCCAGGCTGACCTCGCGTCGAGGGGTCTTCTCGGAAATCAACGCGACGAGATCGGGGTCATGCTCGGCGTTGAAGTCCAAATCATTCAGGCTCAGGTGGGTTCGGTGCTTGCGTTGTTTGAGGAAATTGATGGTTTTGTTGACGGCAATGCGATAAACCCAGGTATAGAAACTGGAGCCGCCCTTGAAGGATTTGAGGGCCTGAAAGGCCTTGATGAAGGCCTCCTGGGCGAGGTCATTGGCGTCTTCATGGTTGGCGGTCATGTGATAAACCGTGGCATAGATGCGCTCCTGGTAGCGGCGGACCAGGTCGTCGTAAGCGGGAAGGTCGCCACGGCGGGCGCGCTGGACGAGCTCCATCTCGTCGGGCACCATCGGGGAGGCGGCCTCAACCGGTGCCTCCGGGGGCTGCTTGGGCGCCTTGGGACTGGCCGGCTGGGTCATAATCATAGGCCTGGTCGGGCGTCGCCCAGCGCCTGGGTCTGGCAAGCGAGGTACTCGGTCAAATGTATCAAGCCGGCGCGTCCGTGCGAGGCGGGCAAGGCCTCAAGGCAGCGGCGGGCCTTGGCGAGGTACTCGTCAATGACCTCGATCGAGGCGCTCAGGGTATCGTGCTTGGCGAGCAGTTCGGCCATCGGCTTGAGAGAATCCGACTGCCAGGCGCGGAGCCACTTGCGCAGGCGGGCGCGGTCGCCGGGCCGGGCGCGTTCGAGGAACAACAGCACCGGCAGCGTGAGTTTGCCTTTGGCGACGTCGCTGCCCAGCGATTTGCCGGCGACGGTCTCGGAACCGAAAAGGTCCACACAATCGTCATAGACCTGGTAGGCGGTGCCAAAGGCCAGTCCGAACTGGCGGCAGGCCCGGCGGGACTCGGGGGGAGTTTGGCTCAGGCAGGCGCTCAATTCACAGGACAGGGCGAACAACTCGGCGGTCTTCATCTCGAGCATCTTGAAATAGTCGTCGCGGGTGAGGTGAAAATCGCGGCGGTGCTGCGTCTGGAGGATTTCGCCCGAGCACACGGTGTTGGTGGCCATGGCGACGGCGCGGCAGACCTCGGGCGTGGGAAAACCGGCGGCGAGGGTGAGCGCCTGGGCAAAAAGGCAGTCGCCAAAAAGCACGGCAATATCGTTGCCCCAGTTGGCCGCGAGGGTGAGGCGGTTGCGGCGGATTTCGGCCTCATCCATCACGTCGTCATGGACGAGGGTGGCCAGATGCACCATTTCAATGATCACCGCGACCGTCACATGGTCGTCGTTGGTGCCGCCCATGGCATTGGCGGTGAGGGCGACCAGGGCGGGGCGGAGATGCTTGCCTTGGCCGTTGAGGGCATAATCGGCGTAGGGCACGATGGCGGGGTCGAAGCACTGGACCTGCTGCGCCAGGCGCTGGGCAACCGATCGGAGGAAAGGCTCGACGGGACCAATGATCTGTTTCCAGGAATACGTCGATTCTGTCTTCGAGGCCTCGCTGGATGGCGTAGAAATCACTTTGGTGTCGGCCGCAAACATGTCCCGGGAATCTAAGGTTCGCCTCCAAGCAAGTCAAACCTGTTATGTTCCTCGAGGTTGACGGCCGGCCCCCATTCAGGCATCGTCGGGATATGGCCCGCAAGCAATGTCTCCACCGTTCCGCCCTGGCCATTCTTTGGGTGGCGCTGGCGGAGCTAACGCGGCTGGCGGCGGCGCCCGGAACGGGCGAACCCCTGAGCCTCACCCGGGGCGAGGTCCACCGCGTCGCGGGCGTGGCGGAACTCAAAGCCGCCCTTGAAAACGCCAACCGGGCGAAAGCCGCGGCGACGCTCCTGCTGGCGGAGGGCACCTACGTCCTGGACGTGCCGACGCTCGAGATCCAATGCCCGGGCCTGGTCATCCGCAGCGCCAATGGGAAGCGCGACGGCGTGCTCCTCCGAGGACCGGACGAAGGGCCGCACGCCGCCGTGGCGAGCGTGTTTCTGATCTCCGCCAACGACGTGGTGGTCGCGGATTTGAGCCTCGGGTATTGTCGCTTCCACGGCATCCAGGTCCGCGGCGAGAGCCCGTTCAGCGTTTCGGGTTTTCGAGCCCACAATTGCCGCCTGGTCAACTGCAACCAACAGTTCATCAAAGGCTCCTCGAGCGAGGCCGATCCGATCGGGGCGACCGACGGCTGCATCGAAGGCTGTCTTTTTGAGTTTACCGCGGGCTGGGCCTACCAGTCCTACACCGGCGGGATCGACATTCACAAAGGGGTCAACTGGGTCGTGCGCGACAACCTGTTCCGCAACCTGCGGACCCGCGCGGGCGAACGCGCGATCGCCGAGCACGCGATTCACTTTTGGAAACGCTGCCGCACCCGTCCGCAGAACATCCTGGTCGAGCGCAACCGGGTGCTCAACTGCGACCGGGGCATCGGGTTTGGCCTGGGCAGCGCGGAGGGCGGCCTCGAGGGTGGCCGGAGCCTCATCCGGAACAACCTGGTGTTCAATAACGGCGCCGGGCCTCATACCGACGTGGGGATCGGCCTGGAACACGCCTCGAACGTCCAGGTGGACAACAACACGGTGGTGGTGCTCAATTATTGGGCGCCCATCGAGTATCGGTTCGCCGGCAGCTCGAACCTGGTGTTCCGCAACAACCTGGTGAGCGGTCCTATCCAGCGCCGTGACAATGCGCCGCCGGCCGCGCGAGCCAATAATCTCGAGGGCATTCAACCGTCCTGGTTCCGCGACTTCGCCGACGGCGACCTGCGCCTCACCGCCGCCGCCACGCCCGCCCTCCACGCGGGACAACCTCTGGATGCCTTCGGCGACGACGTGGACGGACAGCCCCGGCCTCGGGGACGGCCCTGGGATGTCGGGGCCTTCCAGTTCAGCCGTTAGGCCGGAAGTTTCATCGGCCGCGTCCATCGCAGTTCTTTGCGGTTAAGATCACTGCGCCGGCCACAACCCCCATCGGCTGGCAAACCCAACCTTTGTCGGTTCCTTTGTCCGGCGCCCCCACTCGCGCCTCTTCCATAATCCCCATCGGCTCGAAAGGCGGGGGCCAAAGCCCACGGCCCGCCTTCCGGAGCAGCCCCAAAGGATCTGTCAAAAAGATTGCATCGCCCGGCGCAACCTTCTAAAAGGGGTGCAAGCAGAGGCGGGCGAGTCCGAGCCGCGCCTAATAGTTCGGGTTGTGTCTGGCATCAACTTTTTACTTTCAGCGCGGGTCGAAACGCTATATATTGTGGTGCCATGAACGTCGACCACAATAGAAAAGGCCGCCATCGCATGCAGAAAGAGCAACTATGAGTCCGCAAACGGTCCAGGATCAACCGCAAAAACCGCGGTTTCGCTTCTCGGGCCACGACACTTTTCCCTGCCGCTATACCTGGCTCCCCAAGGCCGTGCAGAACCTGAGCCGCAATAACGACCTCTTTGCCGACGAGGACCAGGCCATGGTGCGGCTCGGGGTCGGCAAGAATATGGTCCGCGCGATCCGCTTCTGGGCAGAGGCCGCGGAGGTGGCCGTCGCCAATGAACCGCCGGCAGCGGGCTTTCGCCCCTCAGAGTTTGGCGAGCAGATGCTCGGCCCGGGCGGCCACGATCAATACCTCGAGGACATCAAGACCCTTTGGCTCATCCACTGGAAGCTCTCAACCTCGGTGACCGAACCCCTGTTCGCCTGGCACTACCTGCTCAATTTCTGGCATCGGCCCGATTTCACCCGCAGCGAAGTCATCCCCGTTTTCAACCAGGAAGCCGAGCGCCTCGGCAAGAGCCTTTCAGCAGTCACCCTGGAACATCACTTCACCACCTTCCTCCACACCTATGTCCCTACCCGCAGCAAAAAAGGGGAGGTCCTGGAAGACAACCTCGATTGCCCGCTCGTCGAACTCGAACTCCTCCAAACCATCGGCGAGCGCCCCGCCGCAGATTCAAACCGCCACGAATCTATTTACGCCTTCCGCGTCGAGGAAAAGCCTGACATCTCCCCCGAGCTTTTCATCTACTGCCTGGACGACTTCTGGAACAAGCGCCACCCGCAGGAAAAAACCCTCAGCTTTCGCGACATCGCCGTGGGCGAGTGCAGCCCCGGGCAGATCTTCAAGCTCCCCGAACACGACATCCGCGACCGGCTTGAATCCATCGAAAAGGACTCCGCCAGCAAGCTGCTCTATCAGGAATCCGCCGCCTTCCAACAAGTCGCCCGTGAGGAACGGAGCAGTTCGCTCCAACTACTGAAAGGGATCTACAGGCCCGCGTAGATTATGGCCGCTCCAAGAATAGCCGACTTCCTGAATATCCAGCGCCGCTTTCTGCGCTCGGCGCACCTGGAACGCGACTTTCGAGACCCCTCAGCCCTCGAGGGCTACGTCGTCACACCCCAAATCCAACAGAGCCTCGACAGAATCGCCGCCGGCTTGAACCCCAAGTCCGGCCAGCGCGCCTGGCGCATCACCGGCGACTACGGCTCCGGCAAATCCAGTTTTGCCCTTCTCCTGGCACATCTTCTGGGCGGCAAGGATTCCGGCCTCCCGCCGGCCCTCCGCAAATCGCTCGAACTCGGCAAACTTCGGGAACACCGCACACGCCTCTTTCCTGTTCTCATCACGGGCTCGCGCGAACCCCTTGCGGTGGGCGTAAGCCGTTCACTCCTCAAGGCCCTGCAAGAAAACTTTGACGGCCGTAGCCGGCTTGCACTCATCGACACCCTCCAAACGGCGCTCGCCGCTCCGAAACCTCAGATCACCGACAATGCGGCCCTGGCATACCTTCAGGAGGCCAACGCAGAGCTCATTGCCCGGGACAAGGCGGACGGACTCCTCATCATCCTCGATGAGCTTGGCAAGTTCCTCGAATTCGCCGCCTTGCATCCTGACCGGCAGGACGTTTTTTTCCTCCAGCAGCTTGCCGAAACCTCCGCCCGCAGCGGCCGTGAGCCCCTGTTCACCGTTGGCCTCCTTCACCAGGGCTTCACCGCCTATTCGGACCAACTGTCCCAACCTGCGCAGAAGGAATGGGAAAAGGTGGCTGGTCGCTTCGAGGAGCTCCTCTTCGACCAATCGCTGCACCAGATTACCCACCTCATCGCCTCCGCCCTAAACCTCTCCGGCTACCCCAACGGCGCCGACAACAAAGCCCGGGCCGCGATGCGCTCCGCCGCCGCCCTCGGCTGGTTCGGTGCCGCTCCGGCCACCACATCGCTTGTCAGCGTCGCCCCGAGCCTCTACCCGCTGCACCCAACCACCATCCCCGTCCTGGCCAAATTGTTCAGCCGCTTCGGCCAGAACGAACGCTCCCTTTTTAGCTTCCTCCTCTCTAACGAGCCCCACGGCCTCCAGTCCTTCGCCCAGCAGGCCCCGAGGCCCGATGCTTTCTACCGCCTCCGATCTTTACGATTACGCCGCCGCCAGTTTCGGCTACCGGCTCAGCGTTCAGAGCTGCCGTAATCACTGGAACCACATCGATTCCCTGGTCCGCAGCTTCCCCGACCAGGATGAGACCAATTTGGCCATCCTCAAGACCGTCGGCCTGCTGAACCTCATAAACTCCCCGGACCTCGTCCCCTCCGAGGAAGCCATTGTCCTCGCCGTTGGTCGGCCCGGGGCCGAGGCAAGAGTCCTCGCCGCCATCCAATGGCTCCACCGCGAGCGCCACGTCCTCTACTCGCGCGGCAAACAGGGCGGTTATTGCCTCTGGTCCCACACAAGCGTCAACCTGGACGCCGCCTACGAAGCAGCCCTCCGTGCCGTCGGCTCCCATAAGAAGGTCACCGCGCACATCAAGGACAATCTCGGCACCCGCCCCATCGTGGCCAGGCGCCACTACATCCAGACCGGCAACCTGCGCCACTTCGATGTCGCCTACTGCACCCTCGCTGAACTCGACAAGACCGCCTCCGACCTTGCCCCGCCAGCCGACGGAAGAATCCTGATCCCCCTCTGCGAGACACAAGAAGACGTACAGCTCGCCACCACCTTCGCGCGCGCGTTCAAAGGAAGGCCCGAAAGACTGATCGGCATTACCGAGCCGCTTGCCTCCTTCTCCGGCCTGCTCCAGGAGCTTGAGCGCTGGAACTGGGTCGCAAAGAGCATTCCGGAACTCAAAGACGACCGCTACGCCGGTGAAGAAGTCGCCCGCCAGCGCTGTTTGACCGAGTAATCCGGAAAGCGTAACGGCAGGAAACCCTATGCCCGACAAAGACCAAATCCCGCCGACACGGTACTACATTCACCGCAGCGCGGATGGCAAAGTGAAATACCCCGGGGTGGACCGCGGAGGCTTCGGCGATGTTGTCGCCGAAAACGACCAAGTCTTGGTGATCAAATGGCCGGGGGGTAGTCACTGGGTCGGGAAAGGTATTCGGGGTTACCATTCTCCGAGCACGGACGTTTTGCGCAAGGACCAGGACGGCAGGGTCACCCTCTTAATCACCTGGGATAGCGATCGAAAAAGACGAGGACAACCAAGCCAAAGGCACGCATGAAGCTCCTATCCCGCACCCTCGCCACGTCGGCGGCTCGAGCGAACGCCTCGAACGGGCACAAAAAGTGATTATGGGGAGGGCGGCATGAGCGCGAGCAAGATTGATCGTCGGGCTGCCAAGAACCCACAAATGCATCAGGCCCTTCAGGCAGCCTTGGAAGATCTGGGTGGCAACGCGGGACCGGAAGACTATCTTCATCTGTACGAACAAGCCCTTCATATCCCGGCGGCGGTTGAGCAAGCGGGTTTTTCGATCCTGAGGAGGAGACTGAGACAGTGAAAATGCCCAAGTCCCAAGTCGGAGCCAACCATGCTTGAGGCCCTTGCCAATCGCTATCCGGAGAAAACCTTCTACCTTGGACAGGTGTTCAATGACACCACCAACTCTTACAAGCTCGTTTGGTTCCTAGCGATCCTCTCGCTGCTGCACCGCAGCGAGAACCGCGCCTTCCCGCTGGCCAGTATTTTCACAGAGATGGCGACAGTCGCCTGGCACCCGGTTTGCCTCTTCCGGCTATCTCTAGGCCGGCAGGACAGGCTGCAGAACGCAGTCCAGGACATCCATCGGCAGTCCCACTTGCAGCCCAACGCGACACCGGAGTCCATCCGCGGTTTCGTGGAAGGCTCCGCGGAAGCCGGGGCGCGGCTCGACTTCTTCAAGCGATACGTGCCGACTCGTTTCCTCGCGCCGTGGTTTGCCGATAGGCTCCGAGGGGAGCAAGACTTCCGGCGCGAGCGCCAGATTGCGGCACTCGCCAAGGACAGTCAGGCGACACCCTTCGCCAGCCCTTACTGGTTCGACGCCGGTTCAATACGCCTCAACGACTCGTGGCGGTTGTTCCTCATCGAGAATTTCGGGGTGGTGCAAGCATTTGCGGAGCGCCACCTCGCACACTATCTGCAAACGCGCAATCCGAACGTCCCCGGCATCGTCAATAAGATGCGTGCCCCAACGGAGCGCCAACTCACAGCCGCACGCCAGTTCTGGGGGTGGGTTCGCACCGACTTCGAGAGGGCCGGAGAGCCCGAGCAATTCCTGGACATCTACACCGGACGCCCCCTGCACGGCAGGTTCGCGATAGACCATTTCCTGCCCTGGAGTTTCGTCGCCCATGACCTCCTCTGGAACCTCACGCCGGTCGAGAAAGCAACCAATTCCAAGAAAGGCGACGTGCTCCCCGATGTGGACCTCTACTTGCCAGCGCTCGTCAAGCTCCACCTCGGCGCCATCGAGACCGCAAGGCACAGGCCCAAAATCTTGGAGGATTACACCGACTGTTTTAAGCTGGACGCCAAGGGGCTCCTGGACCTCGACGAAGACGCCCTGGTCGCCAAGTACCGGGAGGTGGTCGTTCCCCAGGCCCAAATCGCGGTAAACCAAGGCTTCCAATCCGGCTGGAGACTGCACTCGCCGGCCGTCCTCGTAAGGACGGAGCGCGAGCCCGTGAGCGAGGAAGTTCCCGCTCGTCACGGCCGCTTCCCTGCGCAAGTGGACGCCTCGGACAGAATCCTCACGGCACTCTTTCCGGAGCAAGCCCGGCAGAAGCCATCGCCAGATCACCTACCCTATTACTCACTGGCGATCGCTGCCGGCGGCTTCCTGGCGGGCGATGCTCCCGAGCCCGAGGGCTGGCTTAACGTTGCCAAACATGGGTTCTCGAAACGCATCAGCGAGGGAATGTTTGTGACGCGGGTTGTGGGCAAATCGATGGAACCTACGATCAAGGACGGCTCGTACTGTGTGTTTCGCAAAGGGGTGGCAGGAACGAGGCAAGGGCGGATCGTGCTCGTCCAAAAGCGGGATTTCGCAGATCCGGAAACCGGCGGCAGCTATACGGTGAAACGCTACCGAAGCGCCAAGTCAGCGAACGAGGACGGCTGGAGACATGAATCCGTCGACCTGATTCCCGACAATCCAGACCGCCAAGCATTCCCCATTCTCCACTTCCTTCCCAAAGACGAGGCGGATCTGCAAGTTGTCGCAGAGTTTGTCGACATGTTATCGCCGGCAACTTAACTCGTTAGGTTCCGTTGCCCTTTATGAATGCCCAGTGCCCATTTTGTTCGCCGCCGGCCAGGGACGTCGTCCTTCGGAACCACCTCTGCTACGCCCGCTACGACGCGCATCCAGTCAGCAAAGGACACTTGCTCATTATTCCCCTCCGCCACGTTGCCCACTTCTTCGCGTTGACCGAAGATGAGCGCAACGCCGCGCTCGAATTGGTCTGGCAAGCCAACGCGAAGCTGACCTCCGATTTGCACCCAGATGGGTACAACCTCGGTGCAAATGTCGGGCAAGCCGCCGGCCAGACTGTCATGCACGCGCACATCCATTTGATCCCGCGCTACACCGGAGACGTCCCTGACCCAAGAGGCGGCGTGCGAGGGGTGATCCCCGCAAAGGCCCGTTACTCGGCGGCATAGCCCGCCCTGAAAGAAACGCTCAACATGAGAACCACAAAACCGAAGAGGCCAAACTTCAAGTATCCAACCGAAACAAAAGAAGGGAGGCTGGAGCGCGCCGTTGCGGTGCTCCATGACCCTGGCGGCCCCGTCGCCTGGAAAGTGGAGTTCCTGCGCTTGAAAGGGCTCTCGGGCCTGGAAATAATGGAGGCCCTGAACATCGCGAGCGGTGGCGAATTGTCGCGAACCGCGGAACTGCAAATCGCTTCAGGAGACGAAGAATGAGCAAAAACGGACTGGACACGGTAGGCTACTGGACAGAAGTAAAGCTTCTGATACTGGAGGAGTACGCCAAGGCGTTTGCTAAGGTTCTCAAGAACCAACCCCTTATCAAGCATGTTGCATACATCGACGCCTTCGCCGGAGCCGGAGCGCACATTTCGAGGAAAAGCGGTGAGCAAATCCACGGCAGCACAGCCTTGGCGCTCTCTATCCAACCGCGCTTCGCCCACTATCATTTCATCGAGATGGACGAGTTCCGCGCTCGGCGCCTGCGCCAGATGGGTCCTCAACCGGACGTCACGGTTTACCAAGGCGACTGTAACGAAATCTTGCTCCGAGACGTTTTTCCGCAGTGCCGGTACGAGGACTTCCGCCGCGCCCTTTGCCTGCTCGACCCCTACGCCCTTAACCCGAATTGGGAGGTGGTGGAAGCGGCGGGGAAGATGCGCAGCATCGAAATCTTTCTTAACTTCATGATCATGGATGCCAACATGAATGTTCTCTGGAAAAACGCGGAATCCGTCCCGCCCGACCAGGCCCGGCGGATGACTCTTTTCTGGGGAGACGAGTCCTGGCGCAAAGCCGCTTACACCACCGAACGCGGCCTCTTCGGCGACATGGAAGAGAAGGCCACAAACGAAGCTGTCGCATCTGCCTACAGGCAGCGGCTGAAGGACGTGGCGGGATTCAAGTTTGTGCCAGAACCAATACCCATGCGCAACACGAGGGGCGCAACGATCTACTATCTCTTTTTCGCATCACACAACCACACCGGCAATAAAATTGCAGAATACGTGTTTCGGAAATATCGTAACCGTGGAGCGCGGTAATGGCCCTGCAATCTGGAATTGAATGGACGGAGGCAACTTGGAACCCGGTCACCGGTTGTTCCAAGGTAAGCCCGGGGTGCAAGCACTGCTACGCCGAGCGCATGGCATTGCGTCTGCAGGCCATGGGTCATCCCCATTACCGCGATGGCTTCGAGCTTACGCTCCATGAAGAGGCCCTCGATCTGCCGCTTCGTTGGAAGCGCCCTCGGACCATCTTCGTCAACTCCATGAGCGATCTTTACCACAACGACGTCCCTCTCACCTTCATCAGTAAGGTTTTCGCCGTGATGCGCAAGGCCTCGTGGCACCGCTTCCAAATCCTTACGAAACGCGCCGACCGACTGGCCGAACTCAGCCCCAAGCTCCCCTGGGATGCCCACATCTGGCAGGGCGCGACGGTGGAGCACCCGGACTACGCGCACCGCATTGACATCCTCCGCGCGACGGGCGCCCGGGTCAAGTTCCTCTCGCTGGAACCGCTCTTGGCGCCTATGCCCGCCCTCAACCTCCACGGGATTGATTGGGTGATAGTCGGGGGCGAGTCTGGCCCTGGCGCCCGGCCGATGCGGGAGGAATGGGTCCTCGAGATACGTGGGCAGTGTCGTAAGGCCGGCGTCGCTTTCTATTTCAAGCAATGGGGTGGTGTGTTTAAGAAACGCAATGGCCGCCTCCTGCAAGGCCGGACCTGGGATGAAATGCCCGACACGCCCGAGCCAGTCGTCCCCGACCGCCAGCCGAAACTGGCGTTGACCTGAAGTCAGCGGGCCGAACGTTCCACGAACAAGCCCTCGCATTTCCTTCTCAGCCATCTTCGCGCCGGCCCGCCGAAGCCTCGGCGCAGGCAGGCCCGCCCACCGAAGCCTCGGCGTAGGCGGGTCTCCGCCTTTTAATTGCCCATCCGAACGCGTCTGCCGGTCCCCATCCAGTTGCTAACGTCCCTTCGCGGTGCGCGGACCGCCGGCTGTGGGCTCGGAGCGCCGGCTTCAGCCGGAAGCCCCCCTCCGTTCATGGACTGTGGGCCGCGGCCTTTCGCGTTCTTTCGCGTTCTTTCGCGGGCCCTGTGTCCCTTGGGACCGTGGACCATGCACTGGGGACTGTGGACCTGCCTGCGCTGAAGCTACGGCCGGCAGGCTGTGGACTGCCTGCCCGCCGTAGCCTCATCCAAGTCGGGTGGAGTGTGGCCCGCAACTCATGCGGCACCAATGAGGGCGAGGTACTGCTCGGGGCTGAGCAGGGTGCTCATCTCTTCCGGGCGGGAGGGTTTAATCTTCCAGAGCCAGCCTCCGGCGTAGGGCTCGGTGTTGACCAGGGCGGGGTTATCGGCCACGGCCCGGTTGACCTCGATAATCGCCCCGGTGAGCGGCGAGTAAATATCGCTGGCGGTCTTGACGGATTCGACGACCGCACAGGCCTCGCCGGCTTTGACCTGCCGGCCCACGGCGGGCAGTTCGACGAAGACGACGTCGGTCAGCTCATGCTGCGCATGATCGGTGATGCCGACCGTGGCCGCGTCGCCGGCCAAGCGCACCCATTCGTGTGACTTTGCGTAGGATAGATCGGAAGGAACATTGGCCATATGATTAGTGATTAGTGATTCGTGATTAGTGATTCGTGATTCGTGATTCGTGATTGGTCAACCAGGTTTTCGGTAGAACGGTTTCGGCACGACGAGGGCGGGGGCTCGGCGGCCGCGGATTTCGACGGCCAGGGGTGTCTGGGGCTGGGCAAAGCTCGAGGGCAGGCAGGCCATGCCGAGGCCGACGCCGAGGGTGGGGCTTTGGGTGCCGCTGGCGACTTCGCCAATTTTCTCCGCGGCCGCGCCCTGGCTCCAAATCGGGTAGTGGGGGCGCGGAGGCGGAGACTTGCCGGCCATGACGAAGGCAACCACGTTGCGGGTGACGCCATTGAGTTTTTGCTCGGCCAGCACCGGCCGGCCAATGAATTCGCCCTTGCCCAAGGCCACGAAGAAGCCCAGCCCGGCTTCGATGGGAGTGGTGATCTCGTCCAATTCGTGGCCGTAGAGCGGGTAGCAGACCTCGGTGCGCAGGGTGTCGCGCGCGCCCAGACCGGCGGGTTTCAGCCCGTGGGGACGGCCCAACTCGAGCAGCCGATTCCATAGCGCCTCGAGGACCTCCGCCGGGGCGACAATCTCGAAGCCATCTTCCCCCGTGTAACCGGTGCGGGAAACCCAGACCTGGCGCCCGGCGAACTCGGTCCGCGCGGCCTGATTCTTCTTCAGGTCGGTCGGAAGCGCCACGGGGGCGCCGGCGGTGAACGGGCCGGGAAAGCATGGGTTGATGAAGGCGGCGACCCGGGGTCCTTGCACCGCGAGCGCGCCCGTCGCGTCGGAGGCGTCGCGGAGCCTGACGCCGGCGTTGGGACCGAAGCGGGACCACTGCTCGCGCAGCCAGGCCAGATCGTCGGAGATGCGGGAGGCGTTGATGATGAGCAGGTATTCATCGGGGCCGAGGCGGTAGGCGTAAAGGTCGTCAATGACTCCGCCGCGAGGGTTGCACATCAGCGTGTATTGGCCCTGGCCGGGGGCCAGTTTGCGCAGGTCATTGGTCAGGACCTGGTTCAAAAAGGTCTCCGCCTGGGGCCCGTCGATGCTGACCTCGCCCATGTGCGAGATGTCGAACAACCCGGCCGCCTGGCGCACGGCCAAGTGCTCGTCGGTGATGCTGGTGTACTGCACGGGCATCTCCCAGCCGCCAAATTCAATCAGTTTCCCGCCCAGTCTCTGGTGAGCGGCAAAGAGCGGAGTCCGTTTCATGAGCGAGTATTCCCGGTTGATGCTAATTTGCGATCCTCCCTCCGGCTTCACAATGCCGGGGCTTCCCGGGCGAACTCGAGACCGACCAGGCAGACATCGTCGGTAAACCCGGTTCCGGCCGAGAAGCTTTTGATTTGGTGGAGCAAATGGTCGAACAACTTGGCGGCGGGAAGTTGGGCGTGCTGGCGGGCGCTGCTCAGGAGTTGCTCCTGGCTGTAAAGCTCGTTTTGCGGGTTCTCGACCTCATAGAGACCGTCCGTAAAGAGCATAATCAGGTCTCCGGGGCTGAGCTGCGCCTCGGAGGCCTGGTAAGAGGCGTTGTCGAAGAGACCCAAGGCGGGCTGGCTCTCGCCGGACGCATTGGCCAGGGGCAGGACCTGGCCGGCGGCGCGGCAGAAGTGGAACGGTTTGGGATGGCCGGCGTTGGCATAGCGGGCGGTGCGGGCTTGCCAGTCCGCCACGAGGTAGAAGGCGGTGGTCAGCATCAGGTTTCCGGTTTGTTTGAGGATGGCGCAGAGGTCGCTGTTGAGCTTGGTCAGGAACTGGCCGGGCTCCTTGGCCACCGGCTGCAGCTCCTCGACGAGGGCGCGAATCATGGCGGTGACCAGCGCGGCCTGCACGCCATGGCCGGCGACGTCGCAGATGAACACGCCGGCGGCGGTCTCGGAGAGGCAAGAGACGGTGAAGAAGTCTCCCCCCACGCTGCCGGTGGGGAGGTAGCGGTGAGTAAACTGGAAGACGCTTTCGGAGGGCCGGCTTGAGGGCGGGAAGGCCGGGTACTGCTGGGGCAGCAGGGTCAATTGGATTTCCTGGGCCATCTTGAGTTCGTCCTGCATCTGCGCGTTCTTGGCGCGCAGCTCGTTTCGGCTCTGGGCCAGCAAGGCGTTCACGCGCCGGATCTTCTCGTCTGCCAGCCGTTGCTGGGTGATGTCCCAGAAGATCCCTTGCACGCCGATGGTGGCGCCGTCGGCCCCATGGAGCGGGGTCTTCACCACCTGGACATACATCTTTTGCCCCCCCGGCGGCTGGTGTTCCTCGACCTTTTGGCAGCTCTTGCCAGTCGCCATGACCTGCCGGTCGTCTCGCTGGTAGTTGGCCGCCAGGTCGGGGGGGAAGAAGTCAAAATCGGTCTTCCCCAGAATTTCCGTGAGGGTCTTGCCGAGGCTGCGGCAGAACTGCTGGTTGGCAAAGGTAAAGCGTCCCTGGAGGTCCTTGCGGAGAATGTTCTGCGGCAGCGTTTCGACCAGCGAATGGTAAAGGGCTTCCGAATTGCGCAGGTTCTCTTCCGCCTGCTTTCGCTCGGTGATGTCCACCACCGTGCCTTCGTAATACAGGAGCCGGCCCTGGTCGTCCCGGATCGCGCGGCAATGCTCCGAAATCCAGATGATCTTGCCATCCCGGCAAAAGATCTGCGATTCGAAATCGTTGATGATGTCCTGGCTCTGCATCAGGCGGATGAACTCGTCCCGGCGGCCCGGCTGCAGGTAGAGGCTGCGGCCGATGTCCGTCAGGGTCTGGATGAGTTCCTCGGGCGAGGAATAGCCGTAGATCCTGGCCAGGGCAGCGTTGGCCATCTGGTACTGTCCCTCGGGTGTGGTCTGGAAGATCCCTTCCACGAGGCGATCGAAGAGGCTGTGGTATTTCTCCTCGGCGGCCAGGAGGGCCACGTCCATGTGGTGCCGCTCGATAGCATAGCGAATGGAGCGCTCGAGCCCGTTGGGGGTTAGTTGGTTTTTGACCAGGTAATCCTGCGCTCCTTCATGGACCGTCTCGACCGCCAGGACCTCATCGTCCGCCTCACCGGTCACGATAATCGGCAGCCCCGGAGCCAAGGCGCGGATGAGCCCGACATTGCCCAACCCGGCGCCGTCACGCGCGCAGAGATCGAGGAGGACGGCATCGAAATTGGCGGCGCGCAGCGCCTCGAGCCCCGGCAGCAATTCGGTGGTCAACTGGAGTTCGACGGGCAGATCGCGGGCCTGAACCAGCATGTCCCCGAGATACCGCGCAAAGGCGGGGTCGTGCTCGATTACCAGAATTCTCAATGCTTCGCCGGCCATAAGGTTCTCTCGGCCAAGGGAGACATCAAACCCGTGCCGCCCGGAAAATGGCAGCCTCCGGGCCGCACTGCAAGCCGTTTAGTGAGTTACTCAAGCAGGGATCGGGAAAGGATAAAGGATAAAGGATAAAAGAGGAAGCGACGCAGAATTGCGCCATGCGGCGATGGGCAAATGCGGAAACGGTTGAGGCAGAGTGAGTTGTGAAAAACACAGGCCAAAAACTGAGGCGAAAACAGTGCAGAAATGGTGCAGAAACCTGGCGCAAAGCGCGAGGCGCAAGGCGCAGGGCGCAAGGCGCAAGCGCGTGTTTGGCGGGCTCACCGCCCAAACCGCAGTCCACCTGCCTACGCCGAGGCTTCGGCGGACAGGCCGGCGGACACGTCGGCGGGCAGGCGGTCTGGGGTCCAAGGTCGGGCGGCCAGGGCCTCGGCGGCGGCGCGAGAGGTGATTCCAGTCTGCCGTATCGCCGACTTCCAGTCGGCACACCGTTCGATCAATCTTGGCCCTTCAGGGTGGAGGGAGGCTCGGCGGATTGGAAATCCGCGATACGGCAGGTTGGAAACCTGCGCTACGTGCGCGACGGCTATTCGGAGTTGACGCCTGCGAGGCTGGTTTGCGCACCGCGTCTTCGCTTTAGCCGATGTTCGCGCGCGATTTATCAATTAACGGCCCTGAGCGCAGGCGCGCTAAAGTGGGGCATGAAAATAAATAATCGAGCTTTGCGGGTGTGGCGGATTCGACGCTGGACTGGCCGGGTGGCGCTCTTGGCGCTCACCGCGGCCGTGTTGGGGATGGCGTGCGAGTTTGGACGCAATTGCGGCCAGCGGCTTGCGCCGCGCGGAGCCGTGAACGAAATGGCGGACGTGGCCAACTTTTTGGCGGTGAGGTGAGGCTGGGGCACAGGGCACGGACCACGGACTACGGACTACGGACTACGGACTACGGACCACGGACCACGGACCACAGTTCACGGTGCGGCGGTCATGACATAGTCGAGCAAGTCGGCCATGTCCTGCACCGAAAGGCCCTGTTCGAGGCCCTCGGGCATCAGCGACCACGATTCGGTCCGCACGGACTGGACGTCGGCCATCAGCCAGACGGTCGGGCCGACGCCGAGGCGGCGCAGGGTGAGCGTCGAGGCGTCTTGTGACATTTGGATGCCGACGAGGCTCTCGCCTTCTCTGGTCTCAGCGACGCAGGTTGCATAATCGGCGCGCACGTCGCGATTCGGCTCGAGGATGGCCCTGAGGATGGGTTCCTTTCCACGGACCCTCGCGCCGGCCAGGTCGGGACCGAAGACCTGCCCTTCGCCGCCCAGGCGGTGACAGGCGGCACAAAGCGCCAGGAACAGGCCGTGGCCGTGGCCGGTCTCACCGTTCAGACGGAGGGCCGGCTCGAATTGCTGAACCAGGTTCGAGCGTGACTGGGTGACGGGGCCAAACAGCGAGAGGGCGCGGTCGCGGACGGCCGGGTCCTGATGGGTGCGCAAGAGGTTGAGAAGGGTCGAGGGGATGGTTGCGCCATTGAGGTTCCCGCCTTCGACGGCGGCGAGCAGCGCGCGGGCGCGCTCCGGCCGGGCCAGCAGGGCCAGGAGGGCCTCGTTGCGCAGGGCGGGCCCCGAGGCCGCCGCAAACCGAAGCAGGTCCGAAGCCGCCAACGCATCGTCGCACCGCCCCCGCGCGGCCACCACCGCCGATTCCAGGACGTAAGGCGCGGTCGGGACCATCAAGGCCCGCAGCCAATCGGGCGCGTGGGTGAAATCCCCCGCACTTACGCCCAGGATGCGGACGGCATCGGCACGCGCGAGCCAGTTCGCGTTCTGATTCATGGCGGTTACGAGGGCGGCCTCGAAGTAAGGCTCGAGCCGGTTTTGGTTGTCCACCAAGCGGAGGGAGCTGCCGCAGCGGTGCAAACCGTCGCCCAGCGCGAGGAGCAACCCGTAGGGCGGCTGGCCCGAGACCGGGACCTGCTCGACGAGGTCCAGGACCTGGGTCACGTCTTCGAGCCGGCCCTTGACTCCGATCATGGCGGCCAACTGCACCAGGAACTGTTGGCCGGCGAGAGTATTGCGGAAAGCCGGCTGCCCAGCCAAGGCGACTAGAAACGACCCCGCCCCATCGCGCAGCGAACTGAGCACGGCCGCGTTCATCCAGGGGTTGTCCAGATCGTGGGCCAGCAGTTCGGCCAGGACGACCCCCCGGCCGGGCACGGATAATTCGCCGAGGGTAAAGGCCAATTGATAGCGCACGCGTATGGAGGGGTCCAGGACGAGGGAGCCCAGTTGCGCCGAAAGCTCTCCCGACTCCCACGCCGGCGCCGCGAGCCGTTCCGCCAGTCGCACGGCGTGCTCGCGCACCCGCTCATCGCCGTCCCTCAGGCCCCGGAGCACCTGCGGCGCGCCGAGCATCCCCAAGCCGTCCAGGGCGTGGAGCGCGCGCAGCCGCGCCAGCGGAAGCTGCGAGTGGTCCACCATGCTCTCGAGCAGTCGCACGGCCGCGGGGTCCCGCTCCTCGTACAAGAGCCGGGCCGCGGTCTCGGCTTGCCAGCCGTTGGGCTGGGCCAGCAGGCCAACCAAATCGTAGGTCTTGAGCCGGTCCAGACGCGGCCGCGCCGGCCGCCTGAAGGACTCTGGAACGATGCGGAAAATGCGCCCGCTCTCATGGCCGGTCCGGAAGTCGGCAATGTACAGCGCTCCGTCCGGCCCGTTGATGATCTGCACCGGACGAAACGTCTCGTCGCTCGAGACCACAAACTCAGTCCCCGGCTCGTCGCCCGCGCGCTCGGCCACCGTTTCCAGTCCCCGCTCCCGCAGGACAAAACGGTGAATCAGATGGGCCTGCGAATCGGCCACAAAAACGTTCTCGACGTAGTTCGACGGAAAGGTGCTTCCGCGATAAACCACACAGCTCCGGGCGTCCGTCATCCAGGCAGCCACCAGGGAGTTGGTGGAAGGCGGACGGCCCCGGGGCGGCCGGGGTTGGCGCGCGGGAGTCTTTGGCGCCTGGGTTTCCGTCGGGAAACGATAGACCGCCGTGGCCGGGCTGACGGCCTCGAGCAACTCCGGCGGCGCCACCGAGAACGGGTTGCGCGCCAGGTAACGCGGCTCATACATCGCCAGCCGCAACGGCCGATTCGAGTCGCACAGGAACTTCCGGCCACGATTGTCGAAGCTCGTCCCCGTTCGCGCGGGACCGGCTTCGAGGAAAATCACGAGGGTGCGCGGGTCGAACGCAAAGTCGCCGGCGCCCATCGGAACCGAGGGGACCTGGGCCTCGCTCAGCCCACTCACGCGACCACCCAGGCCCGCCGTCCCGCAGTGGAGGCAGTTATCCAAACCCCAGTTGAAACTGTTGAGCAGCGCCTTCGGGTCGGGCACGTAAGGGCGGGCGCCGAAACCGCTGAACACCACTCTCACCACGTCGGCGGTGCCGTTCCCGACGCTGTCCTTGAGATAGAGGATCTGCGGTGTGGCCGCGACAAAGATTCCCCCTCCGTAACACGCTACCGCCGAGGGCCACGGCAAGTCGCCGGCATAAACGGTGCTGGTCTGGAACACCCCGTTCTCATCCAGGTCCTCGAGCATTCGAATCCGGCCCAGGTGCGGACTCTGGTCGCGCCGGTCCGGGTAGTCGCGCATCTCGGCCACGAAGAGCCGCCCGCGCTCATCGAATGCCAGGGCCGCCGGGGCGGCAACCATCGGCTCCGCGGCCGCCAACTCGATCCGAAAACCCCGCTTGACCTGGAACGACGGGAGCGGATTGGCGGCCTGGGCCGGCGAAACGCGGGACGGAGACCCGAACGAGTTCGTCACCTCGGCGGCCAAACCGGCCCGCCAGGAAAACAACAAGAGCAAGAACGCGCCGAGGCGCCAGGCCGGTGGCCAACTCTCAGTCATCCCCTAAACATCCTCAAACTTACGCCGGTGTCAAAGAGAGAAAAAGATTACCGCGTAAAGATCGACGGGAGGCCGCGCCAGAGGCTGGGGTTGCCCGAGTTGGAGAGCATCTTGCGGGCCTGCTTCAAATCCAATTCCATAGCTAGCCCGAGGCTGTCTGCGCCACGGCCATGCGTGCGGATGGCGTTGATGCCGTAGGCGTAACCGAGCATGATTTTGAGCGAAGAGGTCCGGTAAAGCAGGCCGCCACCCACGCCATTGTGCCAATCCCCCGGCTGTTCCAGGCCCGGCAGGTAGCTCACGACCGCGGTTGAGGCGGTAGCCTGGAGGTTCCACCGCTGCCGTCGATCCAGGGGCAGAAGGTAGGTCCCGCTCAAGAGCGCGAATTCTTTGGCGCTGAGCTCCCGAAAATAGTAGCCGGGCAGCGGCAAGGGAAACTCCGAGACCAGCGGCAGCAAACCGCCGAGCCGGTAGGCGCTGAAGCGGTCGGCCTCGACGCTCGTTCCGGCCGTCAGATTGAGGTAAAAGCTGTGCTTCAGTTCGGGCAGGGTGTAGCCTAGAAACGCTTCGCCCCAGAACAAATGCGATTCCGGTTCCAGTTTTCCTGGCATGGCGGCATCGCCGTAGGCCCCGGAGTGCGAGCGGAACTGGCCCTCGTACCAAAGCGAGAGTTCCATCGCCAGCGGGGGAAAGAGCGTCGGTTCGCGGCCGCCCCACCGCAGGCCCGCGCGCAGGTTGAAGGTGGTGTGGTCCCCCGGCAGCCGAAAACCAGGGGCGGTATCGTCGGTTCTCTCGTAAACGCTGTAATGGGCCGTACCGCGCAAGAGTCCGTTGAGCGGAATCTTCCGGCCGGGATTGAACAGGTGATAAACACTCACCCCGCCTTCGGCGTCATGGCCCCAAAACGATTCCTGGGGATAGTAGGTCCCCTGGCGAATCTCTGCATAACTGTCGGCAAAGCCCCCGCCGGCCACGTGGAGGCCGAGGTCCGTATGCTCGCCCAGCAGCCCGCTGACGCCCAGTTCCGAATCCAGGTAAACCGGCGCGACCGCCAGGCGCAGGGTAAGGTTCGTGCGCAGGAACTCAGGCAGGTTCCGATAGTAGAACCCATAGCCCGAAAGCGGCGGCGGATGTCCCTCGAGCGGCAGGTTATAGCCGGCTTCAATCAACTCCCGGTCAACGGGGTCGATCTGGCCGCGGCCCGTCCAAGGGCTCAGCCAACCGGCGAGGCAAAGCAGCAAGAACCAGCGCCAAAGCCAGGCGCCGGTTCCGAACTGAACCAGCCGCAGCGAACCAGCAGGGCCAGTGACAGAGCCTGTCGGGCCCTCTCGGGCAGGCCACTGTGGAGTGCGGTGGCAAGCGAAGCGCGACACCGCTTTAGCTCCGACAGCGGCTGGCGTTCCCGGAAGTCGCTGGTGGCCGAAATCCCGCCTCGGCGGGACGCTTCGCTCTGCCGGCGCACTCCAGTCCCGACTCGTCGGGATGGCAGCCGCCCTGAGAGGAGCAAGTCCCCAATCGCATTTCACATTTGCCTCGAACCGATTCCACGTTAAGCTATCCGCATGCACAAGGCCAGAAAACTCCTGCATACGAGGTACCGGGTCAACGATCTCGAACGCACCGTCCGATTCTACACCGAGGTGCTCGGCTTGGCCGAAGTGCGCCGGCACAAGTCCTCGCGCGGCTCCGAGCTGGTGTTTTTGAAAGCGCCCGAGAGTGAAGAGTTGATCGAGTTGTGCCATTTTCCGGGCAGCGGCCCCGTGCATGTCCAACCGGATTTGACCCACCTGGCGTTCGAGGTCGAGAGCCTCGAGGAGTTTGGACGGCGCTTGACGCGGCTCGGTCTCAGCTATTCCGACGGCCCGCACCTGGATGAGCAGGGCGGCGGCATCGCTTTTATCGACGCTCCGGAGGGCTACGAAATCGAGCTCATCCAGCCCGGCAGAACCCAGTGAGGCTGCTGGCCCGACAATTCGAGTATCGGTTCCCGGGTCCGGCGCTGGTAATGGGCATTGTGAATGTCACCCCGGACTCGTTCTCGGACGGGGGGAGGTTTCCCGACGCCTCGGCGGCAGTGGCCCACGCGTTGCGCCTGGCCGAGGAGGGAGCGGGCATCCTGGATATCGGCGGAGAATCGAGCCGTCCCGGGGCCGTGCCGGTGAGCCTCGAGGAAGAGTTGCGGCGGGTGATGCCCGTGCTCGAGCAACTGGCCGGGCGGGTCCGGGTGCCGCTCTCGATCGATACGATGAAACCGGAAGTGGCCCGGGCCGCCTTGGCCGCCGGGGCCAGCCTGGTCAACGACGTGGCGGCGAATCGCGACCAAGAGACGATGTGGCGCGTGGTGGCCGAGACCGGCGCCGGTTACGTGTGCGTCCACATGCAGGGCACTCCGCAAACCATGCAGCTCCACCCGGCCTATCGGGACGTGGTCCGGGAAGTCACCGCTTTCTTTTTTGAGCGGCTTAAGCGATTGAACGATTGCGGAGTGCGGCCCGAGCAGGTTATATTCGACCCCGGGATTGGCTTCGGCAAAACCCTCGAGCACAATTTGGAGCTGCTGGGGGCCTTGCCGGAACTGGCGGGGCTGGGACGGCCATTGTTGATCGGGGTCTCGCGCAAGTCGTTTATGGGCCGGCTTCTTGGGGGCGGGTCGGCGGCGCGGATGCCGGCGGGACTGGCCTGCGCCTGCCTGGCAGTCCAAGCCGGAGCGCGGATCATTCGCGCGCATGACGCAGCCGAAACCGTGCAGGCAATACGGATGACTGAAGCCATCCTGGCAAAAAGAAAAAGAAGAGACGCATAGTTCGCTTTCCGTGTACAACCTTTGGCATAGCTTCATCGTCTTCTGCACTGAGGACCTCGGCGGGTGGCGTACGCCGGTGGAGATCCTCATCCTGACGGTCTGCATCTACAGTGCCTTGCGGTTTGTGCGGGGGACCCGGGGCGCTCCAGTCGTGATGGGTTTCCTGGTGGTCCTGCTGGCCCTGGTGCTGACCAGCTTCCTGCTCAAGCTCAAAGTGCTCCAGTACCTGTTGGGCGCCTTCTACGCCTTCTTCATGCTGGCCGTGCTGGTGATTTTTCAGCCCGAGCTGCGGCGCATGCTGGCGGAACTGGGCAACCTGCCGTTGCTGGCCACCGTGCGCGAGCAACGCGAAAACATCGAGGTCATAGTCCAGACCGTCGAACGCCTGTCGGACGTGCGCATCGGCGCCCTCATCGCCATCGAACGCTCCATCCACCTCCAGCAAGCCGTCGAATCCGGCATCATCGTCGACTGCGTGGCCACGCCCGAGATGCTCGAAACCATCTTCTTCCCCAACAATGCCATCCACGACGGCGGCGTCATCATCCGGGGCGACCGGATTGCCTTTGCGGCCTGCATCTTTCCCCTGACCCAACGCCGCGATTTGAACCCGTCCCTGGGCACCCGGCACCGCGCGGCCATCGGCTTGAGCGAAGAAACCGATGCCGCCGTGGTGATCGTCTCGGAGGAGACTGGCGGCATTTCCTACGCCTGCAAAGGGCACCTGGTCCGCAACGTCACCCTCGAAGAGCTGCGGGCTTTCCTGACCTCGATGTTCGTCACCCCCGCCCCCTCGCGCACCTGGATCGGCTGGATCCGCTCCTGGACCACCGAGCGGGTCAAACCGGCGCCAATCCATCCGGCTCCGACGCCCGCGCCCTCGCCGGCCCCGGCCACGGACGCCTCCGCCCCATCGGGCCTCGCCAAATGATCGCCCTGCTCCGCAACCTGTTTCTTAAAGACCTCACCCTCAAGCTCTTCTCCCTGGCCATGGCGATCCTCATCTATTACACGACCAGTTCCTTCGTGGACATTAAGAACGAGATGGGGATGGCCGTCACTCTCCGCACCTTCCGCGACCTGCCGGTCCTCATCGTCTCTTCGGCCGCCGACGTGCGCCGATTCAAGGTCATCCCGGACACCGTCGACGTCACCATCCAGGGCGACACCAAGGTCCTGGCCGGCCTGCGAAACAACGACATTCGCCCGCTGGTGGACCTCACGGCGATCGAATCCGCCACCGACCTGCGCAAGCGCATCGAAGTCTCCACTCCGCCAGGAGTCACTCATATCGGTGTCGTGCCTCCTGACGTGAGGGTCATCTTCCCAAAGCAAACCACAAACCGATGAGCACACCGAAAAGAATCTTCGGCACCGATGGCGTGCGGGGGACGGCCAATATTGAGCCCGTCACCGCCGAAACCGCCCTCCGGCTGGGCCGCGCGGCCGGGCATGTTTTCAAAACCCTGGACGCCCAGGCGCACGACCGCATTCGCCACCGCATCGTGCTGGGCAAAGACACCCGGCTCTCCGGCTACATGCTCGAAAACGCGCTCTCCTCCGGCATCCTTTCCATGGGCGTGGATGTCTTGTTCATCGGCCCGCTGCCGACCCCCGGCGTCGCCTACGTCACCCGCAGCCTCCGCGCCGATGCCGGCATCGTCATCACCGCCTCGCACAATCCTTACGACGACAACGGCATCAAATTCTTCCGCGCCGACGGTTACAAGCTCGATGACAAGATCGAGTCGCAAATCGAGGGCCTGGTCTTCAGCGGCGAAATCGAAAACATCCGCCCCACGGCCGACCAGATCGGCAAGGCGGTCCGCATCGATGACGCCCTGGGCCGCTACATCGAGCACGCCAAGGCCTCCTTCCCGCGCGGCCTCGTCATCGAAGGACTCCGCATCGTCGTGGACTGCGCCCATGGCGCCGCCTACAAATCCACCCCCTGCGTGCTGCGCGAGTTGGGGGCCGAGGTCATCGTCTATGGCGACCACCCCGACGGCAAGAACATCAACCAGGACTGCGGCTCGATGCACCCGGGCCTCCTCTGCCAGAAAGTCTGGGAACACCGCGCCAATGTCGGCCTCGCCCATGACGGCGACGGCGACCGCGTCCTGTTGTGCGACGAGACCGGCAAACTCGTCGATGGGGACGACCTGATGGCCATTGCCGCCCTGGACCTGCTCGCCCAGGGCGCGCTCCACGAAAAAACTCTCGTGGCTACCGTCATGAGCAATGCCGGCCTCGACGCCGCCATCCAGGCCGCCGGTGGACGCATCGTCCGCACCCCGGTCGGCGATAAAAGCGTTATCGACGAAATGCTGCGCAATGGCTCGAACCTCGGCGGCGAGCAGAGCGGCCACATCATCTTCCGCGACTTCAGCACCACTGGCGACGGGTTGGTGGCCGCCCTCCAAGTGCTGCGCATCATGAAGACCAGGGGCGTCCCGCTCTCGCGCATGGCCCAGTGCTGGACCCGCTTTCCCCAACTCGCCACCAATATCCTCGTCCGCGAAAAACGTCCCTTCGACGAGCTGGAATCGGTGCCCGCGCTCCTGGCCCGCGCCGAAACCGAATTGAAGGCCGACGGCGGACGCGTCCTCCTGCGCTACTCCGGCACCGAGCCCAAAGCCCGCCTCCTCCTCGAAGGCCGCGACCCCGCCGCCCTCGCCCGCTGGTCGAAGGAGATCGCCGAGGCCATCCGGAAACAGGTCGGCGCTTAGGCCGTATTGTTCCTTCGAGCCTATAACCGCGCGATCTTGTTCAGCAAGGCGGTCGTCGATTTTCCGGGGACAAAGGGGATCAGCACAATTTCTCCCCCGCCGGCCTCCACCGCCCGCCGCTCGTCCGCGTCGAGGGTTTCCAGCGTGTAATCGCCCCCCTTAACGTAAATGTCCGGCTGCGCCGCGGTCAAAAACCGCGTCGCCGTGCGCTCGGCAAAGATGCAAACGCCGCTCACGCTCTCCAAAGCCGCGAGCACGGCGGCGCGGTCGTTCTCTCCGTTGACCGGCCGGTCCGGGCCTTTGAGTTGGCGGACCGCCTCGTCTCCATTCACCCCCACCAACAAGGCATCCCCGTGAGTGCGGGCGGTCTCGAGGTAGGCCACGTGACCCAGATGCAGCAGATCGAAGCAACCGTTGGTCACGACCAACCGCCTCCCGCCGGCGCGCACCGCCGCCCGCCATTGCGGCAGCTTTTCCCAGGCAATCAGTTTCTCTCGGAAACTCACCCCGGCACTTTGCCTGAAGCCTTCGGGCCTTGGCAAGGAGAACCCAACTCGCGGCTCGATTCGGCCCGCGTGCGAGCCGTGAGGCCGGAATTGGCCTTTGACACCCTTGAGGCGCCTTCATTAGCGAGGATTAGCGAAGATTAGCGGTTCAAGCGGGCGGGATTTGGCGATTGACACTCTGGATGCGCCTGAGACCATGCGGCCAGAGCGCTCGCGGCCAGAGCCGCGCGACGAAACAGAAAGCCCTGAAACCGATGAGAACCAAATTGAGAACTGCCTGGGCCGCGAGGTTCCGGCTGTTGCCGCTGTTGGTATTGGCACTGCCTCTTGGGGCCAGAGCCCAATTCTTCGACGCGTCGCAATTCTCGTACGCGTTCAACGATGGCGCGCTGACGATTACCCAATACACCGGCCCCGGGGGCCAGGTGGACATCCCCGATTTCGACGGTTTGATCACCGGTCTTGGCGGCGAGGCGTTCTTGAATTGCGCCACCCTGATCGGCGTGGCCATCCCCTACAGCATTACCAACATTGGCGGCGGTGCGTTCGCCTACTGCGAGAATCTCGCCAGCGCCTCGATAGCCTACGGCGTGAAAAGCATCGGCGACGCGGCGTTCGACCGTTGCACGCGCCTGACCAGCGTCGCGATCCCGGACAGCGTCATTAGCATTGGGGACGGCGCGTTCGAGTCCTGCACCGGCCTGATCAGCGTCGCGCTCGGCAGCAGCGTCAGCACTATCGGGGTGGGGGCGTTCGCCGGCTGCTCGAGGCTGGCCGGCGTCATCATTCCAAAGAGCGTCACCAGCCTCGGGGACGGCGCGTTCGGCTCCTGCCCCAGGCTGGCAAGGATCACGGTGGATGCGCTCAACTCCTTCTATAGCAGCAGCGCCGACGGTGTCTTGTTCGACAAAACCCAGACTACCCTCGTTCAGTACCCGGGGGCCAAAGCCGGGGGCTACGCTGTCCCCAACACCGTCGCCAGCATCGCCAATGGCGCGTTCGGTTCCTGCACCGGCCTGACCAGCGTCACGATCCCCAATAGCGTCACCAACATCGCCGACGGTGCGTTCGGGTCTTGCACCGGCCTGACCAGCATCACCCTCGGCAGCGGCGTCACCACCATCGGGTTGCGGGCCTTCGCCGGCTGCAGCAGCCTGACTAACGTCGCGCTCTCCAAGAGTGTCGCCAGCATCGGAAACGGGGCGTTCGCCTCATGCGCCAGGCTAAGCGCCATAACCGTGGACCCGCTCAACCCCGTCTATAGCAGCAGCGTGGACGGCGTCTTGTTCAACAAGAACCAGACCGCGCTCGTTCAATACCCGGCGGGCAAAGCCGGGGCCTACGCTATCCCCAACAGCGTCACCAACATCCAGGACGATGCGTTCGACAACGCTTTCGCCCTGACCAGCGTTACCATCCCCAATAGCGTCACCACCATCGGAGACTCGGCCTTCGACTTTTGTACCGCCCTGACCAACGTCACGCTCCCCAACAGCGTGACCACCATCGGGACCTCCGCGTTCGACTCCTGCGCGAGCCTGGCCAGCGTCACCCTGCCCGACAGCGTCGCGAACATCCCAGACGGGGCTTTCAGCTACTGCACCAGTCTGGCCGGCGTCATCATCCCCAACGGCGTCACCCGCATCGGGAACCAGGCCTTCGACTACTGCGCCGGCCTGGCCGGCGTCACCGTCCCCAACAGCGTCACGAGCATCGGAGACGAGGCCTTCTTCGGCTGCTCGAGCTTGGCCAACCTCACCCTGGGCAACGGCGTCGCCGCCATCGGACAGGGGGCGTTCTCCTGGTGCATCAACCTGCCCGCCGTCACCATCCCCAACAGCGTCACCAACCTGGGAGACGAAGCCTTCGCCGACTGCCGAAGCCTGGGCCGCCTCACGATAGGCAACCGCGTCGGCGCCGTCGGCAGCGGCGCCTTCGAACTCTGCAACAACCTGACCAGCGTCGCCTTCCCTGCGAGCGTCACCAGCATCGGAAACCAGGCCTTCGCGGACTGCGCCCAACTCGCCAGCCTGTCTTTCCAGGGCAACGCCCCCACTGCCGGTTCGGATGCCTTGGACAGTGACGACCTTGCGGTCGTCTATTACCTGCCCGGGACCGCCGGCTGGGGTCCGTTCTTTGCCGGCCATCCCGCCGTGCTCTCGACCCCGCAGGTCCACACCAGCGCGTCGAGCCCGGGTCTGCGGACGAATCAATTCGGCTTCAACCTCACCGGCAGCAGCAACCTGGTCGTCGTGGTCGAAGCCAGCACGAACCTGGCTAACCCCGCCTGGTCTCCCGTGGGAACCAACACCCTCACCGGCGGCTCCTCCTATTTCAGCGATCCGCAGTGGACAAATTATCCCGCTCGGTTCTACCGCCTGCGCTCGCCGTGAGGGCGTGGAGCGTGGAGCGAGCGCCAAAGGCGCGGCGCGCATACCAGCCTGAGGCAACGCCCTGGGAAAACCGGCCTGACTCCAATGCCTTTCGGAAACTCCCTCTCCCCGATCGGCGGTCTTTGTCCCGAAGGGACATTCGAGAATAGCCCAGCGTTTCAACGCTGGGTTTCACGGTCAAATGACCCCAAGTCCCGAAGGGACGGCCGAGCGCCGGCCTGAAAGGCACGCGCCGCGCACTCGACGGATTCAGCCGTCCCTTCGGGACGGGTGCAACACAAAACTGGCCTGTCCCAGCG
>Ga0209415_10003753_pt1 | contig 28197 bp, 29 predicted proteins | sample PeaSoiSIISIP2007_FD_187696 | JGI IMG/M metagenome (GOLD analysis project Ga0209415, IMG submission 187696) | Peat soil microbial communities from Weissenstadt, Germany - SII-SIP-2007 (SPAdes) (version 2) | ecosystem: Environmental > Terrestrial > Soil > Wetlands > Peat | place: Germany... | reverse complement strand
GTCTACCGAAATCAGCTTCTTCTCGGAAGCCCTGCAAAACCAGGGGGGCCCTACAGATTCCTGCTCAGAGCCCTTATTCGTTGGTTATGGAATCTCCATATTCATTTGGGGCTTTCTGGTGGACCGTTTCGGTCCGCGTAAATGTGTGATCGCGGGGATTCTGGCCTGGGCGATAACGCTGTTCCTTTCATCCCGGGTGGGTGGCATCAAGGAGTATCTTCTTATTCGCTTTCTGCTGGGCGCCGCGGAGGGAAATCTGTGGCCAGTCTGCAATGCAGTGACGAATCGATGGTTCCCCGTGCGCGAGCACTCCCGTGTGCAGGCTTTCTGGATTACAGGATCCACTCTGGGAACCGCGATCGGCGTCCCCGTCGTTACCGCGCTGATGCTGGCGAGCGGATGGCGGGGGACTCTGGCTGCTCTGGCCCTGGTGTCTCTCTTACCCATCGCTCTGTTTTATTTCGTGAAGGACTGGCCGCGTGAGCAGAAAGGCATCAGTCCGAGGGAATTGCGCGATATTGAGAGCAACCGGAAAGTCGCTGGGGCCGTAGAACCGCTGAGCTTCCAAGAGTTGCCGAAGAGCAAACCATTTTGGCTGATTACCGCCTGCCAATTTGCATCGGCCACAACTATCTACACCCTGGTCCAGTGGATTCCAAGCTATTTGACCGCGTTCCGTCACCTATCTTTTAAGAGCATGGGAGGATGGATCACACTCGGCTACGTAATGGCCACCGTTCTGACGCTGGCGATCGGGTACATTGCCGATCGCACCATGCAACGGTCCTTGGCCGGAGCTTGGGTCTCGCTCGCGTTCGTGATTCTGGTTCTACCCGCCCAGATCGTATCCCCGATCGCAAGCGCCGTCACGCTGTCCGCTTTGATCGGTGTAGCCAGTTCCACGGCCGCCCTCAACGGAGCGCTTATGCAGACGCTGGTTAGACCGGAAGCCATTGCGCGCGCCACCGGCGTTTATGCAGGTATCGGCATGTTCAGCTCGGCGGTAGGCCCTGCGCTATTTGGGACACTGATCAGCTACCTCGGCGGACAGTATTGGGGAGGCTTCTTATTCCTGGGTCTTCTGAATGCACTCGGCGCAGTCAGCTATTTTGCTCTGCATCGCGTCTCGATCCGGGGCTTAGTGGTGGTTCGAGCCCAGCTCTTTGACGATGTTGGTGACGAAGCCCTTGGCGTCGCCGAATAACATCAGGGTCTTGTCCATGTAATACAGCTCGTTGTCGATGCCGGCGAAGCCCGGGCTCATGCCGCGCTTGATGATCATCACGGAGCGGGCCTTGTCGGCATCGAGAATGGGCATGCCCGCGATGGGGCTATCCTGCTTACTGCGCGCCAGAGGATTCACGACGTCATTGGCACCGACCACCAGCGCGACGTCGGTCATGGGGAAATCGCCGTTGATTTCGTCCATCTCCAGCAGCTTGTCGTAGGGGATGTCGGCTTCGGCCAGCAGCACGTTCATATGGCCGGGCATGCGGCCGGCCACGGGGTGAATGGCGAAGCGGACGTTCACGCCGCGGCGCGTCAACAGATCGTACATCTCGCGGATCTTGTGCTGCGCCTGCGCGACGGCCATGCCATAGCCGGGGATGATGATGACGCTGCTGGAAGCATCCAGAATCGCCGCGGCTTCCTCAGGAGTGGCGGAACGCACCGGCCTCTGCACTGCTTGACCAGCCGCCGCGCCCGCCGTCACCTGCCCGAACGCCCCGAACAGAACGTTGGTGAAGGAGCGGTTCATGGCCTTGCACATGATGATGGAGAGCAGCAGGCCCGCGGTTCCGTTCAAGGCGCCCGCGATGATCAGGAGACGGTTATCCAGCACGAAGCCCATCGCCGCCGCGGCCACGCCCGCCGAAGAGTTGAGTAGCGCGATAACGGTGGGCATGTCGGCTCCGCCAATGGGCGTCACCAGCATGATGCCGAACATCAGCGCGAATCCGATGAACGCCGGAAACATCCACGGATCGGACCATCCGGCGGTGAGCATGACTCCCAGCACCACCGCTCCGCCCAAAACAATAAAGCTAATTACGTTCTGGCCCTTATAGGTGAGCGGACGGGTGGGCAGAATCTCCTGCAATTTCCCGAACGCGATGATGCTCGCCGTGGTGGTCAGGAATCCCAGCAACGTCTCCGCCGCCAGCGCGCCCATGGTGAAACCGTGCGGAGTTTCCTTATAATATTCGGCGGTGCCGATCAGCGCCGATGCTAGGGCGCCAAAAGCGTGCGAGAGCGCAGTCAACTGCGGCACAGCGGTCATGGGCATCAGGTACGCGAGCGGCGCGCCGATAGCTGAGCCGATGGCGAGCCCTGCCAGAATCCAATCAAGGTGCACCTCGGCCCGAAGCAGCGTGCCGATCACGGCCAGCAGCATGCCGATCTCGCCGATGATGACGCCGCGGCGCGCCGTGGACGGATGATTCATCCACTTGATGGCCAGAATGAATCCCAGCGCCGCGAAAAGATAAATGATCGGGAGGATGCTGTCCATCGTTACTTGCGCTCCCCTTCGGAAGGCGCGGCGGGTTCCCGCTTGCGGAACATCTTGAGCATCCGGTCGGTGATGAGATAGCCGGCGACGACATTGATGGTCGCGGTGATCAGCGCGATAAAGGCCAGCGTGCGGATAAGCGTGGTGGCCGTCTTATCGCCCGTCAGCGCGATGGCGCCTACCACCGCGATCGCCGAAATCGCGTTGGACAACGACATCAGCGGAGTGTGCAGCAGCGGCGACACGCGCTTGACCAGCTCCCAGCCCAGGAACGCGGCGAGCATGAACACGTACAGACCGAATTCGTAAGAATGATTCATTTGACGTTTCCGTTGGTAACGGCCTTGGTGGGCGCGGGAAGACCGAACGTTTCGCAGACGCGCTGGTGCACGATGTTGCCTCCGAAGGTGACCAGCGTGTCGCGCACGATTTCGTCGGGCGGCTCCGCGGTGAGCGGTAAGAAGGCCTTGAGATGCTTCAGAAACGTAGTCACGTTGGTTCCGAACATCTGGCTGGAATGATAGGGCGCGAGCGCCGGAATATTCATCGGCCCCATGATCGCGACGCCTTTATGATGCACCGTCTCGCCCGGCTTGGTGAGCTCGCAATTGCCTCCGCGCACGGCCGCCAGATCGACCACGACGGAGCCTGGCGCCATGGCTTCAACCATCTCCGCAGTTATCAAGATGGGCGCGCGCTTGCCCGGAACCGCGGCGGTGGTGATCACCACGTCCTGTTCGCGGACAACGTCGGTCATCAATTCGCGCTGTCGCTTGTAGAAGGCTTCATCCTGCGCCTTGGCGTAGCCGCCCTTGTCCTCCGCGGCGGTGGATTCCACTTCCAAGCTGACGAACTTCGCGCCCACGCTGACGATCTGATCTTTTACGGCGGACCGCACGTCGTAGGCGCTGACCACCGCGCCCAGCCGCTTGGCCGTGGCGATGGCTTGTAATCCGGCGACTCCCGCGCCCAACACGAAGACTTTCGCGGGCGTAATGGTTCCGGCAGCCGTCATCAGCATCGGAAATAATTTGGGCAGCGCCGCGGCCGCCAGCAGCACGGCTTCATATCCCGAAATGGTGGCGAGCGAGCTCAGCACGTCCATGCTCTGCGCGCGGGTGATGCGCGGAATCAGCTCCAGCGCGAAGAAGGAAACGCCCGCCGCGGCGAGCTCAGCGATCTCTTTTTGTGCGGTGAGCGGCTCGCCCATCCCGATCAGAATCTGACCGGGGCGCAGGCGCGGCAGATCCGCGCGGCCGGCCTCGGGGTTCGCGCCCAGGCTGCGGAACTGGAGCAGAATATCGGCCTGCGCGAAAATTTCTGCGCGGCTGGCGAGCTTGGCTCCGCGTTGGGTGTACTGCTCGTCGGGATAGCCCGCTTCGACGCCGGCGGATGGCTCGACCAGCACCGACATTCCGGCCTTTTGCAAAACTTCGCAGGAGCGGGGGGTAAGCGCCACGCAACGCTCGCCGGGGAAGGTCTCCCGCGGCACACCCACTGAATTGTTCACTGATGATTTGTCCAACGCAAGATTATTCAACGAAGAATTGAGGATTGAAGAACAATGATAGCGTTTCCGGGGGGGCGCGCGCCAGTTGCCGTTGGTGGTGCGCTAAAACTAGCACCACCAGCTTCTGGGTAGTCATACAAATGCCTCAGCGCCAGCTTCTGCACGTTGTCATGAGTGTTTGTAGACTTGGCCCCGAGTATCCACTGTCACGACGTTGACGACCATGGCATCGCGGTCCACCGTGAACAGTATGCGCCAGCCTCCCACGCGCGACTTCCGCACGCCCGCGCGTTCGGTGAGTGGCGCCGAAAGTCGCGGATCGAACGGATCGTCGCCAAGTTGAACGAACCGTGCCCGCAGACGGCGCTCGGAGGGCCGGTCAAGCCGGTCGAGAACTTTTTCGGCTTCGTGAGAGACGAAGACTCGATAGCTCACAATCCGCGTTCGCGTTTGTATTCGTCGAGCGGCTTGACGCGCCTCGCAGCGACATCAGCGAGGCCACGGTCGAGCGACGAGAGGGCCTCCTCGTCGAGCGGCGGACCGCCGGGGTCGGCGGCGCCACGCAGGTCCTCCAGCAAGACGCGCGCAAGCTCGGTTTGATCCTCCGGCAATTCGTCGACGAGTTGGTGAAGGGATTCCTTGCTGGTCAAAGAGGCGACCTCGACCCCTCTATCATACCGGGAACCTACGCGCCCTTCCTCCACTCCTCCCAATCCGCCCTCACCGATATTGTCATGGCGGAGGCGGCGCGAAAGAGCCAATTCGCTTTGCGCGCCTTCAAGTCGGCCGCCATCACGCTGGCCTCGCGGCTGCCCAGGTGGACGTTGGCGGTCTCAAAGCCCATGGCGTGAAGCAGGCGGAAGGGATCGTGCTTGGCGGGCAGGGACGACAGTTCAATCCGGGAGCAATCCGGGGCCAGACGGCGCACCAGCCAGCGGCCATGCACTTCAACGAACGGGTCGGGACAGCGCACGGAGCGGTCGATTGCTTCCTGATATAAGATCCCCGACTTGCGGCTGGGGCGCGCGAACAGCCACGCGGAATCGGTCAGCTCCTTGGCCTCGCGCGCGATGCTGCCACCGCGCCATTGCGTCAGCGCGACGTAGCGCCGCCTGCCCAAACTCCCCAGGCCCGCAATGCGGTGCGCCACGCGATATTTCAATCCGCGTTCCGGCATCATCCGCCGCAGAGCCTTCGTCGCGCTCTCCGGTGGTTCCTGGCGGATCGACGGCAGCGCATTGAGCTTCTCCCAATACGCCTCCGGCTGCTTCAACCGCTCCACGGCCATCTGTCGGAGCGCGGGGTGATGCTCGGCCAGCACAATCATTCTGCCTCCGGTGCGCAGCCCGTCCTTGTATCCCTGGAGGATCGCCTGGCACGCCCGCTTGCCATCGATGTGCAAGTGCTCCATGGCGGAGGCCATCAGTGCGCTGGTTGCCAGACGCACCAGGTCGCAGGTGTAAGGCATCCACCACACCTCGTCGAAATCGTTCACGCCCCAGATCAGCCGGCCTTCGACGTCCCTCCACGTTCCGAAATTTTCCACGTGCAGATCGCCGACCACCAGAGCCACAGGAGCCGCGAACGTCTCCGGCGAAACCTCCGGCCAGGTTTGCGCCCAACGGTAAAAGGTCGCGCGCAGGAACGGGAACGGAGCCTCCTTCATAAGCGCGTGCTTGCGTTCGATATCGGCGCGGATCAGCGGAATCCGCTCGCCCAGCCAAGCCTCATAGCGTTCCGTGGCTCTGTGAATTTTCATTGCGGCAATTACTCTAGGCGACGAAATCAGCGATGGCTTTCACGCACTCGGGCTTCTCGTCGGCCACCAGATGTCCGGCATCCGGAAAGATGTGAACGACAGCGTGGGGGATCAGATTCTTCCACGCCGCAGCCAAACCGGCGGGAAGAATCCTATCTTTGTCGCCCCACACGATCAGAGTGGGCATGTTGACGCGATGCAGCCAGTGCGGGAGCCACGGCCCAATCAGCCCGTTCTGTAGCAGCTTGCGAAAGTTGCCTCCTTCGCGCTCTCGCGCGGCGGCGAATTCGGGGTCGCGTCCCTTGGGCAAATACGGGGTCAGGATGCTGGGGTCGTGCGCCAAGTATCCGGGAATTTCCTCCGGCGGTATTTTCGAAAAATCCGGCAAGGGATACTCAGGCAGATCCAGGCCCGCCGGCGCGATCAGCGCCAGCTTGCGCACGCGCCTGCGATGCTCGATCGCGAATGTCGCGGCCAATCGTCCGCCCATGGAGAAGCCCACAAGATTCACGAGATCGAGCCCGAGCTGATCGAACATCTCAAGGTAATGGAGCGAGTAATCGCTGGCGGTGGCCAGCTCCGGAGCGTCGCCCGATTCGCCAAAGCCGGGATGAAACGGAATGATGACGCGATACCGCGAGGTCCACGGCAGTGCAAAATCGAAGCCGTGCCAGGTGCCCGCGCCGTGCCAGCACACCAGCGGCTCGCCTTGACCCGCGATCAGCATCACCACTTTGACGCCGTTGACGGAAATCGTTTCGCGTTGAAATGGCATATTGGCCCTTTTAATGATGTCCCGCGGCGCGGATAATTGTCCGTTGTTTGGGCGCGTCGTGCTTCGGCTTGCGCGGCATGGCGATTTCCGAAAGTCTCGCCCGGCGTTCGGCTTGCTGGCCCGCGCATTTCTGGTCGCGCTCCTTGAACTCAGGCAGAACTTCTTTGGAGAACAGCTCGATCGAAGAGCACAACATCTCATGCGGGATTTTGGCCGCTTGCGACAGGCAGACGACCTGGTCGATGCCCACGGCTTCAAATTCCTTCAGTTGTGCGCGAATCCGCTCCGGCGTGCCTACGCAGTCTTGGGTGCGTCCCTCCGGATTCGCGAATTCCTTGGGATGATTCTTGAATTCATCCCAGATGTCGGTCGCGCCCGGCTCGTGCTCGCCGAAGAAGCTGTAGTGGCCCAGCCCATAGATGAAGAAGCCGTAGGCTTCCGCGCCCATCTGTTCGATTTTGGCCGAGTCGCGGCCGCATAGGAACGGGCACGCGATGGCGAACTGCGGATTCACCGCGTATCCCAGCGGCTCGCACTCTTTTTCGAAAGTAGTGTAGTAATCGGCCACCCATTGCCGGGCTTGTTCGGGGCCCACGAAGGAGAATGTCAGCGCCCCGACGCCTAGCCTTGCGGCCTGCAAAATGGAGGTCCGATTGGAACACGCCATCCACAGCGGCGGATGCGGCTTCTGCAAAGGCTTGGGCACCACGTTGCGAGACGGCATCTTGAAATACTTGCCTTCCAGGCCCGCGAACGGTTCCTGCGTGAGCATATCGACCACGGCCCGCGCGCCTTCGATCATCATGGCTTTCTTTTCGTCCTGCGGCACGCCGTAGCCGCCCAGCTCCGTCTCCGATGCGCCCGCGCCGATGCCGTACTCGACGCGTCCGTCGCTGATGAGATCGAGCGTGGCGATGCGCTCCGCCACGCGCGCGGGATGGTTGATATACGGAGGCATCTGTACGATGCCGTGCCCGATCCTGACGTTCTTGGTTCGCTGGCTGGCCGCGGCAAGAAACACCTCGGGCGCCGAGGAATGCGCGTACTCTTCCAGAAAATGATGCTCGGTGGCCCAGATGTAATCGAAACCGGCCTTATCGGAAAGCTCCACCTGCTCGAGCGCGTTCTTGATTAATTTGTGTTCGCTTCCGTCGGCCCATGGGCGCGGCAACTGAAGCTCGTAAAAACCGCCAAATTTCATTGCTTTCTATAACTCCTGGCCTGCCGAAACTAACATGCGGGACGGGGGAGTGTCAAGGCAGCGGGCCTGCGTGATACGCTATCTCTTTAGTCTCTGCCCGCGCCCACCGGAAAGGTCCCCCGTGAGAATCCTCGTTGTAACTGTCATCTGCGTGATCCTTCACCCTGTCGCGTTTGCGGCCGATTACACCACCTACATCGGAGATGAGTTTCCATATCAAGTAACGGCTCTGACTACGGACTCTGCCGGCAATACTTATTTGACCGGAGGCCGTTCGGTCACCCCGATCCCCGAAGAGACCGGCAATTTTTTTACGGACGTTTTTATCACCAAGCTGGACGGTTCCGGAAACATCGTCTCGACGGTCACACTGAGCGGGAAGGACTCGGACCTGGGAAACGGGATAGCGGTCGATTCCTCGGGCAACATCTGGGTTGCGGGCGTCACCAGTTCGCCGGACTTTCCTCTGCGCAATCCGCTGCAAGCAAACCTCGCGTTCCTAAACGGCTTTCCGAGCGCCCCGACCGTCTCTACAGGCTTCCTCACCAAACTCGCGCCGGATGGGGCGATCCTCTTTTCCACCTATCTTGGGGGAACGGAGGGCATGAGTATGATGAACGCCGTGGCCGTGGATACGCAGGGAAACGCCTATGTGACCGGCTCGACCTTCGCCTCCGATTATCCGCGCACTGCCGGTCTGCCCGCCGGCGCCGCCGGTGGGCCGATCGGAATCGGAGCGGTTCAGGCCGCGTTCTTCGCCAAGATTTCCGCTGCTGGCGATAAGATCCTTTATGCCGGCGGCGTCTCCGCTACGCAGCGCGCTTGTGGCGAAGGCAGCTCCTGTTTCCTCAGCACACTCACGTCCTCGGGCGTTGCCATTGCCGTGGACGCCGGCGGAAACGCCTACGTCGCGGGAAACGCCGGAGGCACGGGTCTCCCCACCACTTCGGGCGCGCTGGAGACGGACGGGCTCGGAGCCTTCGTCATGAAGGTCAACCCCAGCGGCTCCGGATTGATCTATCTTACGATGCTGGGTTCGGCGAATTACATTCCGGGTGGCGCCGCTCCCGGCGCCAACCCTGGGAACACTGTGCTGGCGATAGCCGCCGACGCGGCGGGAAATGCTTACATCACCGGCGCCACCTCCGATCCAGCGTTTCCCGCGACGAGCTCGGCCTTCCAGCCCGCCTTCTCGATACCCGCGTCTCAGATCCAGATGGACCCGTTCCTGGCGCCTCCACCGGATGCCTTCGCCGCGAAGCTGAATCCTTCCGGCACGGCGATGGTCTGGGCGAGCTTCCTGGGCGGCGCGGCGGCGGACCAAGGCAATTCCATCGCCGTGGACTCATCGGGAAATGTGTGGGTGTCGGGAACGACGTCGTCGACGAACTTCCCCGCCTTGGGCGGCGTGCCGCAAGGCCCCGAGTTTCTGGTGGAGTTTAGCGCTACGGGCTCCGCGCTGTCCTACGCATCGAGATTTCCGGCCGACACAGCCGCCGCAGCTGTTGCGCTTGACCCCAGCGGCGTCGTGCTCACTGCCGGCTCAACCGGGATCGTCTCCACAATCACGCCGTCCTTAACCACCGAACCGCGGCTGTTCGGAATCGCAAACGCCGCCGGCGGCGCTCTTTCAGGCCGCATCGCCCCGGGTGAACTGATCTCACTTTATGGAGAGCACTTCGGAGTGGCGACGCCCGCGCAGGGATCTTTCAATTCGGCGGGATTCCTTCCCGACTCCCTTGCGGGGGTGCAAGTGACCATCGGCGGCGCGCCCGCGCCGCTATTGTATGTTTCGGACACGCAGATCAACGCCGTGGTTCCGGGGGCATTGACAACTCCTGGTTCCACCCAAGTACAGGTGACGCTCAGCAATGTTGTCCTTCCGGCCTTTCGCGCCGCGGTGGATCCAGCCGATCCACAGGTGTTCCTCAATCCAGACGGCAGCGCGGCCGCGATAAATCAAGATAACTCCGTGAACTCCGCCGCTCATCCTGCGCCCGCCGGATCCATCGTTGCGATCTGGGCTACCGGCACTGGAGCATTCTCCGGGGCGGACGGGGAGCAGGCCACCGCGGCGTCGGTCGACACCTGTAACTGTTCGATCCAGGACGGAGTCGGCGGCAATTTCCTCTCCGTGACATACTCGGGGGCCGCGCCGGGGATGGTGAATGGCGTCACTCAAATCAATTTCCAGATCCCCTCCAACATGGGCGCTCTGAAGACGGAACTTTTCTTTTTAGGGGCCGGCGGAAAAACCACCAACGGAGCATTCGTCTACGTATCGCAATAATGGATCATGGAGCCACTCGTCCTTCTCCCCGGCCTGCTGTGCGACGAAGTTGTATGGCAGGGCCAGATCGACGCCCTTAGCGATATCGCCGCGTGCACCTGCATGGACTGGGGCCATCTCGATTCCATCCAAGCCATGGCGGAACACGTTTTGCGCCAAGCGCCAGAGCGATTTTCGCTCGCCGGGCATTCCATGGGCGGGCGTGTGGCGTTTCAAGTGGTGCGGCTCGCGCCGGTGCGTGTCGCGCGGCTGGCTCTGTTCAATACCGGCGCGGACGCCAAGCCTCCCGGAGCGGCGGGCGAAGAGGAGGAACGTAAGCGGCGGGCTCTGCTCCAGATCGCCAGAGATCAAGGCATGCACGCGATGGCGCTCCAATGGCTTCCGCCGATGATGAAGCCGGGCCGCATGGCCGACGCGGCGCTGGTCGAGACCATCGCCAGCATGATCGCGCGCAAGACCCCGGAGATTTACGAGGCGCAGATGCTGGCGCTGCTCGGGCGGCCCGACGCGAAGCCGGTGCTTGCGAAGATCGCGTGCCCCACGCTGCTGCTCACCGGGCTTGAGGATAGCTGGAGTCCTCCGGCGAGGCACCAGGAAATGGCCGCGGCGATCCCGCACAGCCGCGTGGTGATCGTTCCGGATTCAGGGCACATGGCTCCGATGGAGCAGCCTGCCGCTGTGGCGGACGCGATGCGCGACTGGTTGCGAAGCTGATGTGGCGCAGGTTCCCCGGCCCCAATGTTAGTAAGTCTTGTGGGGCGGCGTTGTTAGGGTGTTAAACTGAGCGTCATAAGTAATTGCGCATCGGGCCGGAACGTGTTCTTCTGGAATCATGAGACCACTCCTGATATCCGGCACAACCTCTGTATTCGGTTTACAGCAAGAGATTCAGCGTTCTGAGGAGTCGCGCTACGACCATCGGTTGCACGGCGTGCTGCTAGTCGCGCAGGGCATGACATGCCCGGAAGTGGCTCGCCTTCTCGGTGACGCGCCTCGTTCGGTGGAGAACTGGGTGCACCGCTTCGACCAGCGGGGATTAGCGGGTCTGACGGAAGGAGAGCGATCTGGTCGTCCGACGCGGCTAGACGAAAAGCAAGTGAAAGAGATCAATCGCGTTCTGCGAGCAAAGCCAAGCGACGCCGGAATGCGGGTGAATCTGTGGGATGGCAAGACGCTGTCGGCGTGGATCGACAAAACCTATGGAGTCCAACTGGGTGTGCGTCAATGCCAGCGATTGTTCCGGCAGTTGGAGTTTCGGCTACGCAAGCCTCGACCGGTCTTAGCCCGCGCCGATGCAGCGCGCCAGAAGGCGCATAAAAAAAACTCCGCAAGCTGATGGGCGATACCAACGTGGACCTATGGGCGCTGGACGAAGTGCACTTTCAGCAGCAGGGATCGCGCTGCCGCATGTGGATTCCGCCAGAACTAAAAGACCCTGTCGTGTATCATCACCCGACCCGCAAGAGTGTCGGCTACTTTGCCGCCGTGCGTTTGCGAGACGGCAAGTTTCTCTTTCGGCGCGAAACCGGAAGGTTCAATGGGGAGACCTTCTGGGAATTCCTGAAAGTGTTCCGCGAAGTCAGCGCCGTTCCCGGCCGCCGCGTCATGGCGATCAGCGACAACGCACAATACCATCGCTCCAAACTCCATTTGGAATGGCGCAATCACCAGGCTCCCCGATTCGGTCTGGACTTTCTGCCACCTTACAGCCCGGATCTCAATCCTATCGAACGGGTCTGGAAACTCACGCGCCGATTGTGTCTCCACAATCGCTACTTCGGTTTTCTCGACGGTGTGATTTCCGCTGTGGAGGATCAGTTCGCTGAGTGGACCAAACCCAACGATGCGCTTCGCCGCCTATGCGCAATTACTTAAGACGCTGTGTTTAACACCGGCGGCGTCCCGTAGGTGTGGAAGGACGCGATGGTCTTCAAGCCCCACGCCTGGCCCTTTTTTCGCTCGGCCTCGCTCCAGCGGATCGTCCTCCAATCCGGCGCAAGGATCAGCCGCGCGCTCGCGTTGGCGATTTCCACGCGGTTCCCGCCCGGTTCATACATGTATAGAAAAAACGTTTGCTGGATGGCGTGTTTGTGCGGGCCGGTTTCGATGGGAACTCCGGCTTCCAGGCAAATGTCGGCGGCCAGCAGCACCTCTTCGCGGCTGTTGACCGCATAGGTGACGTGATGAAAGCGTCCCTTGACGCCGGTGTGATCGCTCGTGTAGGCGAAGTCGTAGCTCTTGTTGGTGCAGCTCATCCACATGGCCGCCTCCACGCCGCTATCGAGCACGATCTGTTCGGTCAGGCGGAACCCCAGATAATTTTCGAAGAATTTGCGGTTGGCTTCGATATCCACCGCCAGTCCGTTGAAATGATCCAACCGGCGCACGTTGCAGCCGCGCGCGGGAAACCGCTGAGCCTGGTTCTTGAGGGCAGGCCGAAGCTCCGGCGGAGCCTGATACCACTGCGTTTCGTAGTACAGCTCGATCTTGTGACCGTCGGGGTCGCGGCAAACGAACGCAGGGCCGTGGCACAAATCGCCATCGTTCCATCCTTCTGCGAATTCGGTCCCCTTGAGCGCGGCCACGCGACGCTCCAGCGCCTGCGGGCTGCGGGTCCGGAACGCCGCGTGCCCCATGCCGGGGAGCTTGGATGCGGTCAGCTTCAGAGTGTGGCGTTCATAGTCGTCATAGGCGCGCAGGTACACGGAATCGCCCTCGCGCCCGCTTTCGGTCATGCCGAAAACGTCCACGAAAAAGCGCAGGCTTTCTTCCGGCTTCGGCGTCAGTAACTCGAGATGGCCCAGATGAGCCAAATCGATAATGGGTTCTGGATGCATACAGTCGGATTCTAACTCATCGGCGCGTGTTCGAGCCTGGACAGGGGTAGAGTAAGACTGATGAAGACTCTCTCCCTCCTCGTCGTCACCCTCACTTGTGCGCAGCCGTCGCGCGCGGCCACGACGATCACGACGCTGATCGGCACCGGCATGCCCGGATTTTCCGATACGCAGGTGAACAATCCCTACGGCATGGCCATCGGCCCCGACGGTGCACTCTATTTCTGCGACCTCGATAACCAGCGCGTCCGCCGGCTGGATCTCGCCACCAAGCGCGTGACCACCGTCGCCGGCAACGGACAGAGGGGTTACACAGGCGACGGCGGCCCTGCGATCAACGCCACGCTCGCTGCTCCGCATGAGCTGGTTTTCGACGCCAAGGGAGACCTCTACTTCGCTGAGCGCGACAACAACGTGGTCCGCAAAGTGGACATGAAGACCGGCGTGATTTCCACCGCCGCGGGCACAGGCGTGGCCGGCTACAGCGGCGATGGAGGCCCTGCCGCCAAGGCGCAATTCCGCCAGCCGCACAGCGTCATCCGCGACCGCGACGGCAACCTGCTGATCTGCGATCTGGCCAATCACCGCATCCGCAAGCTGCATCTGGATACGGGAATCGTCGAGACCTTCGCGGGCACCGGGGAAGGGAAGCCGACGCCGGATGGATCTCCGCTCGCGGGCACGCCGGTGAACGGCCCTCGCACGATGGTGCTGGCTCCGAATGGCGATTTGTACGTGGCGCTGCGCGAAGGCAACGCGATTTACCGGCTCGACACGAAGTCGCAAACGTGGCATCGCGTGGCGGGCAACGGCCAGAACGGCTATACCGGCGACGGAGGCCCAGCGCTCGACGCCAAGTTCGGCGGATCGCTGGCGCGCCTCGCCGGGCCGAAGGGCATGACGCTCGGTCCGGACAACAGCCTCATCGTGGCCGATACCGAAAGTCACGCCATTCGCCGCATCGATCTCAAGACCGGAATCATCAGCACGATTGCCGGAACCGGCGTGTTGGGCGACGGACCGGAGCCGGATCCACTTCAGTGCAAACTGAATCGTCCGCACGCAGTGCTGTTCGCGGGTGGCGTTCTGTATGTCGCCGATAGCGAAGCCAATCGCATCCGGGTGCTGAAGTAGCCTTCGAGACCAAATTGTGTGAAGCACTTTCTTTTTCTATTGACTTTGTTATGCAAAGAGCTATATTCTACAGCAGTCGTGCCTCAATCGAAGCTTCCCGGCGCATTCTGCTGCGTCGCAATCGCCCTAAGCCCAGCATGCAGTCGGTCGAATAATCTTCTACTCGGAACCGTGGAGGCGACCGCCGGCTCGCACCACATCGTCGTGACGGATTGCTACCGCCTCAGCGTCGATCCGCCTCGAGAGATTACGGGTCCGCCGGGCGAATCCGGTTACCGCTACACGCCCTGCCGCGATGCGGACGTGTTCATCCGCCTGGAGGGTTTGAATGGGAGTGCCGAGGCCATCGTCAATGGCCGGTCATACGGCCGCATCAATGCTGCCGACTCCATCCTGGTCGACCACGGCGTGGTGTCCATCGGCCGCGTGGATACCAAAAAGTGAGGACGAAGATCACGGCCGCACTTCTGCTATGCATCGGCGCACTGTCCGCCTTCGCGAGCCTGTTCTTCTGCTATTACTCGCTCCGTCTGGCCTTCCTCGGCGCAACCGGAAGGATCGACGGGGCGCATCGCACACTTGGCCTGCACATCGGCGCGGCGTTGTTTCCCGTCGCCGCGTTCGGCTTCGGCTGGCTCAGCGTTGCATGCTTCAACCGTTCCCGCTCGCCGTCTAGGGCAGCGCGAACACGTACAGCGATTCGGTCCGGCTGGGATTCGGAGTCGTGATGGCCCCTCCGCCGGATGCACTGATGGCCACGTATTGTTTGCCATTCTTGCCCTGGTAGGTGATCGGCACGGAGATCGCGCTGTAATCGAGCTTGGTCACCCACAGCTCCTTGCCGGTCTTCGAATCGAAGGCGCGGAAGCGCCGATCGTTTGTAGCCCCGATGAATACGACCCCTCCGGCCGTGGCGATGGAGCCGCCCAGGTTCACTCGGCCCGTGTTCTTTTTGCCCTCAGGCAATTCATCGGTGACGCCTAGCCGCACCTGCCAAGCGATGTCTCCGGTGGCCGCGTTGACTGCGGTGAGCCGGCCCCACGGCGGTTTCTGGCACGGCCAGCTTTGTTCGCCCTGCACAGCCCCGCTCGCGTCGGTCTTACGATCCCAAAACTTCGACGGAACCGGCGTACCGTAGGCGCTACGCTGATCGTAAGGCACGCGCGAGCCGTCCGGCATCTTTTCAATCCAGCCGATGCTGGCGTAATCGGAGGTGTTAACGAAAACGTAGCCCAGCTTGGGATCCGTGGACACGCCGCCCCAGTCCGTTCCGCCGATCGCGCCTGGAAAAATCACACTCGAAGTGGGCGGAGCGCCAGGTGCGCGATAGACCCACGGAGTGAACGGCCCTGCGTTATACAGCGGCCCGCTCTTCTCAACCAGATCGCGGCATGCTTTGGCGTGGGCTTCAGTGGTGTCCTCGGCGGTAACCAGATCTTCCATCTTGAAGCTGTGCCGCGCCAGCTCCGGAGGCTTCACTGGAATCGGCTGCGTGGGCGAGGTGTGTTCGCCGGGAACCTGGCTCTGCGCCACCGGCGTCTCGTTGACGCCGAACACCGGCTGGCCGGTCTCGCGATTCAGCAGGAACATGTAGCCCAGCTTTCCGGTCTGCGCCAGAATCGGCGTCTTCTTTCCGTTGATGGTCACGTCCAGCAGCGGAGGCGACGGCGGAAGATCCATGTCCCACAGATCGTGATGTACGGCCTGAAAATACCACTTCATTTTTCCGGTGTTGACGTCGATGGCTACGACCGAATTGCCGAACAGATCGTTGCCCGCGCGATCGAAGCCGTAAAAATCGCTGGCCGGGCTGCCGAAAGTCGAATACAGCAGGCCGCGCTGCGTGTCGACGGTCATGAAGAAGCCCCAGTTGTTGACGCCGGTGCGGTTCTTCCAATCGTCGCCCTGCCAGGATTCATGACCCGGCTCGCCGGGCTGCGGCACGGAGTGGAATTCCCACAGCTTCGCGCCGGTGCGGGCGTCGTAGGCGCGACTGTTACCGGGAAGGCCCGTCGCGGGCTGTTCCGGAACGTTCGCCCCCGCAAAAACAAAATTGCCGTAAATTGTCGGAGGCGAATTGTACGGTACCACCAGGTCGACCTCGCCTTCCTTGCCAAATCCCGGATCGAGGGTGCCGGTCTTGGCATTGAGCGCGAGCATGCGCCGGCCCGCGGTGAAAATGATGCGCGGAGGATTGTTGCGGTCGCCGGGCCAATAAGAGACTCCTCGGTTGGAGGGATTGCCCGCGCCAGTCAGCGTGTAGGTCCAGATTTCTTTGCCCGTTTCCGGATCCAACGCGAGGACGCGCTTTCCGGCCGTCAGGTACATAACTCCGTTGACCATGATGGGCGTGACTTCCGAATAGCCCGCGACCCCGCCTCCGCCGGTCGCGTTGCGTTCGGCTTCCGAGCGCAGGCGATAGGTCCACGCCGGTTTAAGGTTGACGACGTTCTTGTTCGTGATCTGTGTGAGCGGCGAATAACGCGTGCCGGATAGGTCGTGACTGTACATCGGCCAATCGCCGGCAGTCTGCGCCATCACGGTGGAAAGCGCAATAGAGCCGCTAATGATAAGTTTCCACATGAGACATAGACTATCAACTCCAGTGGGGCAGGTCTGCGACCTGCCGGCTACCTTCCTTCCCACGAAAAAAATACTAGCTCACCGGTATGTGCCGGGAGGCTCGTCCGTCTTATGCTGGTGCTGGCCAATGCCTGACCGCAGCGCAAATTCCGGAATCGATATCAAGAAGCTGGCCGCTTTCGATGCGTGCACGCTTTCGAATGCAATCGAACAGCTGGACGTCCGGCTGAGGAACGAAGGATTCATCTTTCGCGCGTCGCGATGCCGCTTTCCGAGCCTTCCGCCGATGATCGGCTATGCGGCCACAGGACGGGTTCGCACCACGGAGCCTCCGATGGCCCATCGGTGTTATTACGACCGTATGGATTGGTGGACCTATGTGGCCTCTCTGCCGGAACCGCGAGTTATGGTCTTGCAGGATATGGACGCCAAACCGGGTCTCGGAGCATTCGTCGGCGAGATTCACGCAGCGATCGGCACTGCGTTACAGTGCGTCGGCTGCGTGACCAATGGAGCGGTGCGCGATCTGCCCGCAGTCGAGAAGATGGGATTTCAGATGTTCTCGGGGAATGTCTCGGTATCGCATTCCTACGCGCACATCATCGAGTTGGGTAGGCCGGTTGAAATCGGTGGTCTGAAGATCTCATCGGGAGATTTGATTGCCGGCGATCGTCACGGTGTGCTTAGCATCCCTCCGTCCGTTGCGTCCCGGGTTCCCGCCGTAGCCTCCACAATCCGTCAGTGTGAAGGCGATCTTCTCGACTTTTGCCGCTCGCCGGAGTTTTCTCTGGACGAGCTCGCGAGCCGGATCAGCAAGACGAGCGCTGCGTGCGATTTCCCGTGGACTCGCCGCCGAGTGCAGTAAGAAGCTCGGTAAGAACTTGCCATCTGATTAATCGAGCCTCTTAATCGAGCCTCGCGATCCAATTCTTGAGCTCAGGCAATGGCGGAGAGTAACGCGCTAGCACCAGCGGATCGTGGCCAGGAATCACATGGCCGGGCGAACTCGCCAGTGCATGCGCGCGCCGGTAACCCTCCAGCACCTCGGCGACGTTGTAGACGATCGGATACGGCGTGTCGCGTTCCATGTTGGCGTAGAGGTGAGCGGCATCCGTGGCCAGCACCACCCAGCCCCGCCGCGTATTCACGCGCACCATCTGCAATCCCATGGAGTGGCCGCCCACATGATGCACGCTGAGGCCGGGCGCGATCTCTTCGTCGCCGTCGTGAAACATCAGCTTGCCGTCGAACAGCCTCCGCACCATCGCGATCACGTCCTCGGCATCGAAGGGGAAGCGCTGGTGCGCGTGGCACATCGAGCGGCCCGTGGAAAACATCATCTCGCGATCCTGCACGTGATAGCGAGCGTTGGGGAACATCGCGTGGTTGCCGCAATGATCGTAGTGCATGTGCGATAGGATCACGTCTTCGACGCGGTCCGGCTTGATGCCGATGGCCTGCAATCCCTCGCCCGGCGAGTGGAGGAACTCCCGTTGCCGCTTACGCGCCATGGCTTCGTCGAAACCCGTGTCGATAACGAAGTTTCTGCCGCCGGCGGACTTGACCGCCCACACGAAATAATCCAGCGGCATGGGGCCGTCGTGAATGTCGGCGGGCAAGGCCCCCAGAAAATTCTCGCGAGCCATGCGCTCATGATGCGCGTAGCGAATCGCGTAAGCCTCCCAAACGTTGTCGGCGGACATATGGGATATCTTAACTTGAGTCTATGGCTCGAGGTTGCCTGTATACTGCTTCTGGGAAGACTATGTGCTCCTTGCTGGATACCATCGCGGACAAGGAGAGCCGGCTCGACCGGCTGCGCCCGTTGCCGCCCGAGGCATTGAGCAAGCTTGAGCGCTACTACGACGTGGAGAACACCTACACCTCGAATGCGATCGTGGGCAACACTCTCAGCCCGCCTATATTCGCGCCTTGCAGCAATCGCAAGCGGGGCAAGGAAGTGAGCCTTGATGGTTTGCTTTACGAACGGTTGCACGCGACGCTGGAAGATTACTTGAACGCATTGCAAAAGAGCTGATGCTGATTGTCCAAATCTCCAAACGGGCCGATGGAAGCGGAGTGCTGCGCTGCACGCGAGCCGATAGCTCGGTTACATGGCAGAAGCGGACGCGTCACGCCGCGCATTTCGCCCTTCACGATTTGACACACTTCGCAGTGGAATCGGCGCTTGGGCTTAGGCGCGGGTTTTTCGGGCTGATCGCCGAAGGATGGGAAATCGACGACACCACCGGGAAAGGCTCGCGTGGGCCTCTTCCGCCGGAAGCGGTGGAAGTCGAGCACATCGTGGGAATGTTCGACATGGAGCGAGCAAGCGGCACGCTTGTAACCGCCGAGGATTTTGCCATCCACGCCCCTCGCCGGCTCACGGAGGATGAAATCGCCCGGGTCCGGACCTGCCGCGGCGAGCTGTTTTCGCGCTGGTCCGCACTGGAGCCGGGCAGCACCCTCGACCTGCGCTTTGAGTATCCTCAACAAAGGAGGCCGTAATGTCATCCGGATCTACATCGAGAATGGCCCGCCGGGATTTTGTGCGTGGAGTCGCACTCGCTGGACTCGCCCCCGTCACGAAGGCGGACGTCTGATAAAATCCCCCCATGCGCCGCGGGAGCCTCGCGCCATGAAGCAGGGACGCATGGATGTTTCGAACGCGGCCCTGGTGAACGGCATCGCCTCGCGTACCGTCCCCCCTCCGGCCGCGATTTAGTGCACGCCCTGGTGCTGGGCGTGGAAGTGGAACGCCGCATCGGCAACGGTATCGCGGCCACCCAACCGGTCGGATTGAAGGAAATGTTCGGCACCATGACCAAGAGCTTTCACCCCGGCCGAGCGACGCAGAACGGCCTCACCGCTGCCGCATCTCCGCGGACATCGCCGCGATGACGCTTTGAGGGACTCCCGCGGTCTTGAGGGCGAGCAGCGCGTCCGGCCCGAGGGCGTACTTTCCCGGCCGGGCCTCGATGACACGAATGACTGTGTCTTCCTTGAGACCTCCCACGATCATTTTGACAATCGCGTCGTTGTCTAGTATTGCCTCTAGCGCGGTTTGGTCCTGCGACGGTTGGCTTGCCTTGGGCGTGGGAGGCGGAGGAGGTGCAACCGGGGCTACGGGAGCTGGAGGCGCGACTGCGCCTTTCGGCGCGGGCGGGGGAACAGGAGTTGGAGGAGGTGCAGGGCTGACAGCGGCCGCGGGGGCTGGCGCAGCGGGAAGTGGCGGCGGGGCCGCTTTCGCCAAAGACGCTCTCACTCCTAGCACGTACAATTTGTATTCCTTGCCCGCGATGGAGACGAACATGTTTTTGTCTTCGACGGCGAATCGTACGGTGGCGCCAATGGCGAGCGCCTCGTCATCGGCTCCGATGGAGCCTCTCACCAAGTAGGTTTTGTCCGCTGAAGCGATGGCATGATCCCGAGGATCGGCCAAAGCTTTGGATTCGACGACCTGCCCGCTTTGCCAATCCCGGTTCTTCTCCGCCGCCATCAGCGGCAATGCGCAGACGATCAGCGCGAGCCATTTGTTTCGCATCCCGTTGTCCCTATCGGCGATCATACCAACTCCGCGGGCTGCTCAATCAGCGCGGGGCCTGAGGCGAATTACCGGGATTCACCGTCACCGTCACATCGCGTGTCGTGAACAGTTGCCCGTCATCGGCGATTGCGCGCAGCACATAGATACCGGGCGCGCTGAAGCTCATCTTCGACGTCAGGGTGACCGGCTGCCCATAGATGACCTCGGTGGACTCGGGATCGAACGTGACCTTGCCGGGACCGCGATACTGAATCCATTTGACCTGGACGCCTCGCGGGCGGCGAGGCTGCGAGTCACGGTCTGGGTTCGAGGGAGCTTTCCTGTACGGTTTCGGCAGCCCGTCGTCGGTGGCCGTGGCAGTCAAGGTCGCCTTATTCGGCAGGTTGATCGTTTGCGCGGGGCTGATGGTGACTGACGGAGGTTTGTTGTCGGGGTCGGGGACACCGCCTCCCATATTCTCGACGATCACCCCTTCACTCAGTTCCCACTCCGGCTGGAGCCATCCCTTGGCCTGGTCGGTTCGCCCGTGGGAGGTCAGCGTCCATACCACCTTCTGCTTCTTGTCCCAATCCTGGGGCACCACCACTTTGAACTGGAATCGCTGCCGGCGCGGGTAGAAATGCGTCGGCTGCCCGCGGTCGCCATAGACCTCGGCTCCCATTGAAATCGAATTATCAGGGCCGATCGGGATGTCGACCTCCTCTTCGTAGTTCCGGTTAAGATACCCGAAGACCAGGCTATAGGTTCCGTCGGGGTTGTGTTCCCATCCTTCAAATGTGGGAGCGACGTTCTGGCCTGTCGCATACTGGACCTGGGCCCTGCCTGCACTCACAAAAAGCAAGCCGGCGCACACCGCAAGAAGCCCTCGCATGGTCTACTCCGTCTTCAGAGCGGTCTGCTTGGCCTTTCGCGCCGCGACTTCTTGTTTGTACTCTTCGTCGGAGAGAAAGTAGTAGCTGATCCATGCGCCGCCCATTTCGTCGATGGTCCGCTGCCCGTATGTGATCAGGTTGTCCGGATCGGGATTGAACTTGTTCGAGGCCGAGTTGTCATACCACGAAGTGACATGCAAAATGGTTCCCGCCGGCAGGAGCGGCTGGTTATCTTCATCGTAGAGATACACGATATGCCAGGCAAACTGGTATCGGCTCACGCAGCTCAGCGTCTCCACCTTGTGCCCGCCCGGGTAGATTGCCTCAATGCATGAAGCCTTTCCACGGTTGTGCATGTGAGGCTGGTACGATAGCAGCCGGACCGGCTTCGTAAGCGTGTTATAGGCGTCGAAGCGAACGTTGTTTTCGTTGGGCGGGAGGTCGAGATCCTTCGGGTCCCCAACCTTCTCCGTGGTCTCGAGATACTTTGGCGAATATCCCTTCGGGTAGAGCTTGAGGCCGAGAGCCACGTTCGCGAGGGTCTCCTGCCCGATCGAGTGCAGATGCAGGTTGAAGTTGATCTTGGTCCCCGCTTTGATCAAGCGGCCTGCCCCTTCTGGAAACACGTCGGCGCCCTTGCCGAGAGCATATTCATTGAGGAACGCCCCCTGGACGTTATCTCCGTCATCGGGATCGTCCTCGTGCTTCATCGAAGTGGTGACATGATGGACCGCCCGGAAGCCCTTGAGTGGTCTGATCTCGATCCCCTCGATATATCGATCCTCCGTCAAGCCCGAGTCCACCAATACGTCGATCCACCTGTCGGCCCCCGCGGCTGGCACCACCTGATCTTTGGGCAATTGCACGATGAGATCCGGCTGACCCATGTGCCACGTGTCGGTGTCCTCGAACTTACGCGGCGGCGGCATATCGGCGAAATTTCCCTTCGGCGCGCCGTCGTCTACCCACTTGACGATGGTGGCAATCTCCTGGTCGGACAGCGATACATCGTTCTTAAAGTGGCGGACACCCACGTTCTTGTCGATGTACCAGGGCGGCATCTCCCGCGCCAGCACCTTCGCCTTGATCGACTTGGCCCAGGGTCTCGCCTCCTCATAGGTGAGCAGGGACATCGGGGCAAACGTGTCCGGCCGATGACATACCTGGCAGCGGTTTTGCAGGATGGGCGCTACGTCCTTGGTGAAAGTGATCTGCCCTTGGGCCGGCTGTTGGGCGCCGGCGGTCTGGAGGATTGCAAACGCCATCGCAGTAACGGTCGCCGAAAGGATGACTTTCATTGGGTGGCCTCCCAGGTTCGATGCTAGACTCTTGAACCCACCCTGTCAAGCGCAGGAGCTGCAAAGGAGTGCCGCCGGCCCGCGGCCTACTGGTCCAGACCGAAGGCCAGCAGTACGTTGCCCGGCAGACCGCCTCGCGCCGGGTATCCCGAAACGGCGAACAACATGCCGCCCGCGGCCACGGGTCCCGCAACGTCGATGGCTCCGCCGCGTCCCGGCACGCCGTTCACGGTTTTGAATTCCCGGGCCGTGTCGTAGTCCCACACGATTTTTCCGTTCGCCGTGGAATATGCCCGAAGGTGGCCATCTGCCGCCCCGGAGAACACCGCGCCGGGAATCGCGCTGATCGCCGCCGATTGCGCGGGGCTACAGGCCGGTTTTTCGCCGCAGCCCGGCGGAGGCGTCTGCCACATCCGTTCGCCGTTATCGATGCGAAACGCGAAGATTCCGCCGCCCTTATTCGGATCGAGCTGGTAGGTGCGGTCGTTGCTGCCCGGCTTCAGAGCCAGCTTGAAGCGAATATCGGAAAGAGCGACGTAGAAGTTTCGGCCGTCCGTGGCAGGCCCCCACTCGATCCCGCCGACGGTGCCGCCTTCGCCGATGCGCGACTGCCAAAGCACCTGCCCCTTCCGGTCCGGATCGACCGCGTATACCACGGCGGATTTTTGCCCCAGGAGAAGCACACGCCGTCCGTTGGGGAGCGAGACCAACGCGGCGGAAGAGGCGAAATCGAAGTCGGGACCATCCGAGTCCGGACAATTCACCTTGCCGGGAAGCTGGCAGGAACTGTTCCAGGCATCCTTGGACGTAAATTGTTTGGACCAGAGGATCTCTCCAGTGGACAGGCGTAACGCCACCAACGCGTCGCTCATCGAGGTCGGCGGATCGGAATAATTGTCACCGGTGGTCACGTACATTGTGTCGCGATCCGAGTCAAGCGTAGGCGCGGTCCACACACCCACTCCTGAAGGACCCCAGGCAGGCGACCCATGCCGGCCCTTCGGACGCTCCTTGGCCGCCTCGGGGATCATGTACCTTTTCCACAACACCTTCCCCGTGGCGGCGTCCAAAGCCATCTCGCTTCCCCGGAAAGTGCAGCAGGCATAATCCGTCGAAACCGACAGAGCTTCCTCCCGGGAAGTCGAGCCCACATAGAGGCGTCCCTGATGGAACACCGGTGTGGCGGTCACGGTCGAGTCAGCGTGCTCATCGGGCCGCATCTTCCACAACTGCTTGCCGGTGTTTCCATCCAGCGCGTACACGTACCCGGCGGAGTCGCCGAAGAAGACCACAGGGTTACCACCGGTCTCGCCCACGGTGATCCCGGAGCGCACTTGCGATTGCACGGCCGTGGACCAACGGACGCAACCCGTCGCCGCGTCGAGGGCATAGAGGCTCCCATCCTGGCCGCCGACGAACACCCTCCCGCGATACACGGCGGGCTGGGAACGCATGGTGGAGGTGTCGGGAAATGCGAACGCCCACTTGAGTTTCAAGCGGGGCAGATCCTCCGCCTGAAAGCCGGCAGTCTTGGCGTCCTGGAACCGCGTATTCGACAGACCGCCTCCCCAACTGGCCCAAGCCGGACCTTCTCCCCAGGATGCGCCGGCGGGGCACGGATTCGGGATTTCCTCGCGCCGCCGCTCGGTAGTCACGGCCGTGCCGAGGAGGCTCGCAATCTTCAGGCGCTCGTCCGGGGAGAGAGGCGCAGCCTGCGCTTTCATGATGCCGCTCTCCAGTGTTTTCTGAATCGCCATGGGCGTCATCGTCTTCAGAACCGAGACTTGTGGGACTCTCCCCTCCGCACCGGCGGGCGAGTCGTGACAGGTGGCGCAATGCTTTTGAAAAAGCTGCGCGGCATAAGGATCGTCAGCGGCCCACATCGCAGCGGGCGCGATCAGCAGCAGAGAGAAAGCTTTCATCGCAGTCGCCTCCGGCCTCTTTGGTGTACGAAAGGAGTATATATCAAACGCTCAGGGTTTTGGACCTCAAGCACGGCAATCTCCAGCGTGAGATCGTTCTCCAAATAGGTCCTTGATGTTCTTACCAACCGTCAACTGCAACAGCTCGGTCAAGTTTGCCGTAACAGTCGGTATCCTAAAGATATTAGTAAGCGCGTCATCATTCTTGGCGGCGGATTCGGCGGGCTATATGCTGCCCGGTCACTCCGCCATGCTCCTCTGAACATCACGCTGATTGACCGCCGGAACTTTCACCTCTTCCAACCGCTGCTGTACCAGGTCGCGACCGGATCGCTTTCTCCGGGAGAGATCTGCGCGCCGTTGCGCGGAATTCTGAGCAGGCAGCGGAACACCCGCGTACTCCTCGGTGAAGCGGCGGATATCGATCCTTACAACCGTCGGCTGACGCTCAAGGATGGCGGAGTGTTCTGCTACGACTTTCTCATAGTCGCCACTGGGTCCAAGTCGTCCTACTTCGGCAATGATGAGTGGCGCAAATCGGCGCCGAGCTTGAAAACGGTCGAAGAGGCGACCGCCATCCGGCACAAGATTCTTTACGCCTTCGAGGCAGCAGAGCGCATCGAGGACCCCGCTCTGCGGCAGGCCTGGCTCACCTTCGTGATCGTAGGCGCCGGCGCGACGGGCGTTGAACTGGCGGGCGCGCTCGGAGAGATCGCGCGCCACACCCTCAAACACGATTTCCGCTCGATACGTCCGCAGGAGGCGCAAATCTTTTTGCTCGATGGATCCGATCGCGTGTTGCCCGGTTATCCCCCGGATCTTTCGGCGGATGCGGAGCGATCGCTGGGGAAGGTCGGCGCGTACCTGCGCCCCGGAGTCAAAGTGTTCGGCATCGATGAAAATGGCGTCTCCTTCCACAATCGTGACGGCGCTACGGAACGGCTTGCCACGAAAACCGTGTTATGGGCAGGGGGCGTGACCGTGACCGAGTTCGGGCAAACGCTGGCCCGCCGGACGCAAGCGCCAACCGACCAGCAAGGCCGCATTAAAGTAAACACCGATCTGACGATTCCCAACTGGCCCGAGATCTTCGTATTGGGCGACCTCGCACTGATTGAAGGTCCGGAAGGCAAACCGCTGCCGGGCGTCGCTCAAGTCGCGATGCAGGGCGGCGCCTATGCCGCGAAAGCCATCCGAGAGCGGCTGAGAGGCCAAGGTGAACTTCTTCCGTTCCATTATTTCGATAAGGGAGATCTGGCGGTGATCGGCCGCGCTTCGGCGGTGGCCCGCATCTTCGGATTGCACCTCTCTGGCTGGATCGCCTGGATCGTCTGGCTCTTCGTGCACCTGATGTATCTGGTGCAGTTTCAAAGCCGAGTGATAGTGTTTATTCAGTGGGGATTTCAGTTCATCACGTTCAGTCGCGGCGCACGCCTAATTACAGGAAGCGCGGTGACCGATTCCATAAATGCCGATCCAACAATAAAAGGCGACGCCGAGCCGTAACATCCGCCCATCCGGCCGCAGCGTCGACCAAGAGATCGATTGCGGATGGCCGCAGATGTGGCGCCAGGCGCGGCGCCTGGACCGCAGCGGGCGCGATCAGCAGCAGAGAGAAAGCTTTCATCGCAGTCCGGCTCCGGTCTCTTTGGCGGACGAAAGGAGTATATACCAAACGCTCAGCGTCAAAGAGAACGATTTATCGGGCGGCGAGAAATGGCGACTGTGCCGGTTGGCGATTACTTGGGGAGCATGGGGTTGCCCTCATGCGCCACCAGGAGGTCGTGCATATCGTTGGCGTGCTCTTCCTCGTTGACCAGGATTCCCTCCATCATCACTCGGGTGGTCGGGTCGTCGTCGCCGAAATAGCGGATCAGCTCACGATAGTGCTCGCAGGCGATGCGCTCGGCCACAAGGTTCTCTTTGATCATTTCGATGAGATTATCGCCTACGACGTATTGTGACGCCGATCGCATCGCTAAACCTTCCGGATTGAAGTTGGGCATTCCTCCCAGCTGATTGATGCGTTCTGCCACAGCGCGCAAATGGCCCTGCTCCTCTTTGGCGTGCTGGTCGAATTCCTGCTTTACACTGTCGCTCGAAATCCCCGTCGCGGCTACGGCGTTCATCGTGTACCGGAGCACACAGACGATTTCCGTGGCAAGCACCGCCTGTAGGATCTCGATGGTCTGCTTCACGTCGCCGTGATAAGCCGGCGTCACGGCTCCCTTCTGCATGCTGGCGCGCGCTTGGGCGCGCAAATCCTTGACATCCGTGAGGAAGGGTTTTTCGCTCTTCATTTTGCTTAACCTCCGTTTTCAAGGCTCAGCAGTACGCAGGGCCGGCGCAGCTAAGCGACATCCACGCCCATTGAGCGGGCTGTGCCTTTCACCTGATTCATCGCCCCTTCCAAGTCGAAGCTGTTGAGATCGGGCATCTTGATCTTGGCGATCTCTTCCACCTGCTTGAGAGTGATTTTGCCGACGCGGTTCTTATTCGGCTCGGCCGAACCTTTGGCCAGATTCACGGCGCGCTTGATCAGCACCGGCACCGGCGGAGTCTTGGTGATAAAGGTAAAGGAACGGTCCGAGTAGATCGTAATCACCACCGGAATGATGAGTCCTTCCTGGTCCTTGGCCGAAGTCTTGGCATTGAATGCCTTGCAAAACTCCATGATGTTGACGCCCTGGGGTCCCAGAGCCGTGCCCACCGGAGGCGCCGGGGTGGCCTTGCCGGCCGGAATCTGCAACTTCACCATGGCGTTTACTTTCTTGGCCATAACCTGTCTCCTCTATCCTTGAATAAATCGTCCTGGAATAATCGTCGTTGAATAAATCGCCGTTAAACTTTTTCGACCTGCAGGAAATCCAGCTCCACTGGAGTAGCGCGGCCGAAAATGGTCACCAGCACGCGCAGAGTGTTGCGCTCGGGATTGACTTCGTCCACCCTGCCGGAGAAGTTGCTGAACGGCCCATCGTTGATTCGCACGTTCTCGCCCTTCTCGAAGCTGAGCTTGGGACGAGGCCGCTCGGCGGAGCTGGCCTGGCGGTACAAAATCGAATTCACTTCATCCGCGGTCAGCGGCACGGGCGAAGTTCCCCCGCCCACAAAACCGGTAACGCGAGGAGTGGCTTTCACGGCATGCCACAACTCGTCGTTCATTTCCATTTCCACCAGCACATAGCCCGGATACAGCATGCGCTTGCTGGTGACCTTCTTGCCTCCGCGAAGTTCCACCACTTCTTCGGTGGGAATCAATACCTGCCCGATTTGATGGGCGAACCCGAATGCCTCAGCGCGGCTGCGCAGCGAATCCGCCACCTTCTGCTCGAAGCCCGAGTAGGTGTGGATGATGTACCAATGCCGGTTGGCCGGTTCATCTGTGGAAGGTTCGGCTGTAGAAGGTTCGGCCGAGGCCGGCTGTTGCGGGGCGGATTCGGTCGCGGCAGAACCGGCCGCCGGTTCTGTCGAGGCCTCTGGCTCCATAGCCTCTACAGGGGCCGTCTCGGATGTATTCTCTTCGGGAAGCATCTCTTCTGGAACCATCTCGTCGGACATAGTCGTTTGGGACATCCCTTTTAGCGCGAGAACGATTTGATGAGCTTGTCGACCCCTGAGCCAACCAGGGTGTCCACCAACAGGAAGTAGGCGGCGAACGCGAAAACCGCCACGATAACCACCAGCGTGGTGGCGCGCACCTGCTTCCACGGCGGCCATGTTACGCGCTTCATTTCCATATGAAGCTCGTCGAAATAATCTTTGATTTCGCCGGGCCAGCTGGTGGCCTTCTGCGTGAGACTTTGTTCTTCGGCCATTTCTCGTATTCTCTTTCTGGGATCAGCCTTACTCGCGCGGAGCGCGCATGGCCGCCCCGCGAGGGGCTGGCAGGGGCGGAGGGATTCGAACCCCCACTCGCGGTTTTGGAGACCGCTGGTCTGCCGTTAAACCTACGCCCCT